>OCTX014548848.1_pt1 | contig 12432 bp, 9 predicted proteins | sample 1539691 | NCBI WGS metagenome assembly OCTX01 (sample SAMN02144231, study PRJEB22623) | gut metagenome | biome: sheep rumen | host: Ovis aries | place: New Zealand
CTTGAGCTCCAGATGGGTCCAGTGGTACAGCGGGTTGCGGAAGGTGTACGGAACGGTCTCCGCCCATTTCTCGAACTTCTCCCAGTCGGTGGTGTCCTTACCGGTGCAATACTTCTCGTCCACACCGTTCGAACGCATAGCACGCCATTTGTAGTGGTCGCCCATGAGCCAGATCTGTGCGATGGATTCGAAACGTTTGTTCTCGGCAACCATCTGCGGAATAAGGTGGCAGTGATAATCGATAATCGGCATCTTAGCCGCATGATTGTGATACAGCTCCTGTGCGGTCTCTGTCTGCAGCAGGAAATCTTTGTCCATGAAAGCTTTCATATTATTTAAGAGTTAAATTGTTAGTGCGTTTTTGCCTTTGCACGCGCAAGCGCTCAATATCACGCTGCAAAGGTACTACTTTTTTTTCAATAAAAGGTGGAAAAATTGACACAAAGCGTGTACAGAGACTATTAATCCTCTGTAACGCTTGTGTGTTGACCGGTGAATTTACGATCCAATTCGGTCAATTCCTCCTCGGGTATATACTCTCTATACCCGCATTCCGAGCACTTGTAGTTGTTATGAAACACTTTGACATGATAGTAAACCTCGTAGTCGTGGTAGAGTGTTGTGGTTCGACTATGATTCCGTTCATTTTCCCTTGAGGTGGTAGTTCTGCCGTCACTCCATTTGGTCGTCACATCCGTCCAGGTTTTCCACCGCTCGGTATGGGAGTGAACTGCCTTCGACTCCGGTCGCCATTCGTTGTATTCCCGTTCGAAGGTACGATTTATAAAATCGATGGTCTCCATTCGGCGACAATCCGGACAACGCGTATGAGGATGGGTACCTAACATACGTTCGGCATAAGCCCATCCACTTATTCCGGCTATCACGATGATCGGCAGGAAGAGCCATAAGCACCCCCATACCGCCATCAGTCCGAACCACAAATAGATGGCCACCGCAGCAACAATACCGAAAATAGACGCAATCGTGCCATCATTGAGGTGGAAATAGAGATATCGGCAGTAGAGTCCAGCTTCCAAGATCAATAACGGAAGGGTCTCCATGAGGAACATCCATGCCAGACCGCACACTACCCACAAGATCAGTGCAATCCACATATAGAACGGCACATCTTTCCATGTCATCTTGGCTTTCTCGGTGTAGTTCTCTGTGTCGGCATTGGCCCATGAACCATATATTGAACCTTCAATAAAATGCGCAAAGAAATCCGTATCTACGATTTTTCCCAAAAACGGCATCCACTTGAGGATATAGCGGTTGTTACCGTGTCCTGACTCATAGCCGCATGTCACAGCCACACTGTCCGCATCATAGACAACGATAGGATTATATATTTTACCGTCATCGGTATCTACAAGTTCAATATTCGGATAATAGGCCAGAAAACCTTTCTTGGTCTTATCAATGACCCAAGCCTGCCGATAGCGCGCATCATTCTCAGCCAACTTATGCCCCATATAGAGACGTTGGAACTTCTCTTTGGTCATATAATAATCGCCCTCTCTGCGTAACTGCATGTCACTCAGGCTGTCCGGCAAAACCGGACGTACAGCAGCCACATTTACAGCGGCTTTCTCGCCGTTTGCCTTGACGATATTGTACTTCAAAGTCCCTTTGTCGCCTTTGGTTTTCGATTTTTCCCGGAAGAGACTCCTAACGGTCACGGGCAGGCTGTCTTTCTTATTGGTCATCATCATCGGGAAGCCCATATCGGCAGCAGGCAGGAGTCCGCGCTCACCATCTTGGGTTTGCACTAACAGTCCATAGGGATAATAATGGGAGCCTTCCACTACACCCAAAAAACGAACCGTATCCCCTTTTTTGAGTTTGGCAACTACCGCATCGTCATTCGCAACGATGGACTCCAAGGAGATATTCTTCTCCAGTACGATCTTCAGAGGTTGATCCGGAAAACTCTTCTTTAGAAAAACACGCTGACCAACGAGGATCAAAACAAGTACAATAACACCTGCAAAAGTCGCAGCATGAGGCAGTTTGATGTGTTTCATGTTGTGTATAGAATTTAAATTTGCTGCAAAAGTAGTAAAAAATTTTGATATATGCAATTTTTTTAGTATCTTTGCGGCGTTTTTGTCAATTATGAGCAGTTTGGCAGACATACGACAGCCGATAGAGGCTCATTGGAAGCACTATGAGAAAGTGCTGCATGAGTCTCTGCGGGCGGATGACAAGATTCAGCAGAAGGTGCTGGATTATATTGCTGCGCGCAGCGGCAAGCAGCTTCGTCCGCTTTTGGTTTTGCTATGTGCGCAGATATGCAATCCTGTGACAGACAAGACGCTCCGCTCAGCCGTAGCATTAGAAATGCTACATAATGCAAGTCTGGTACATGACGACGTAGTAGATAATTCCGACACCCGCCGCGGTCAACCGGCTGTCCATACCCAGTGGAGCAACAAAGTAGCGATCCTCACGGGTGATTATATGTTAGCCAAAGTAATCGGTCTGGTAGCCGAAGTGCGGAATATCCGAATTTTAGAGATTGTATCCCAATTGGGTCGCAGTCTCTCCAGCGGCGAGATGCTACAGCTGCATGTAGGTCAATCGATGTGGATAGACGAAGAGCGGTATCTGAAAGTAATTGACCAAAAGACCGCGCATCTTTTCCAGGCCTGCGCGGAAGCCGGAGCAGAGAGCGCAGGATGCACGCCGAAACAACGTAAAGCACTACGCGATTACGGTAGATTATTGGGGCTTTGCTTTCAAATCAAAGATGATATCTTTGACTACAGCGATCTGGAGGAAATAGGCAAGCCGACGATGAGCGACTTACGGGACGGCAAAGTGACGCTTCCGTTAATCGAAGCGCTACGCCGTGCTCCGAAAGAAGAGGCAGAGCATATCAAACAATTAGGAGAACGCCTGATTGAAGGACAAGAGGGAAATACACCTCGCACAAAGGAAGAGCAAGCAAGGATATTAGAGGAGATCAAGGCGTTTGTGTTGCGGTTCAAAGGCGACGAATATGCCGTGCAGAAGATGTTAGAGTATAAAAAACAAGCCACAGAAGCCCTATCGGTTTTCCGTGACAGTCCTGAGAAGAAGAGTTTGCTGGCACTACTCGACTACGCCATCAATCGCGTTCAGTAAAGACCGCTTCGCTAAAAGAGCAAAGACTAAAATGCCTCTTCTTCGAAGAACGTTAAAACATTAGCTTTTATTTTTTCGTCTGAAATTGTTTCTACAACTTCTTTCATAAACGCGTTAACGAGGAGTTGACGCGCTTTTTGTTTGTCTATGCCTCGTTGCTGCATGTAAAAAAGGGCTGATTCGTCGAGTTGCCCGGTAGAAGCGCCATGCGTAGCTTTGACATCATCGGCATAAATCTCCAGCTGCGGCTGTGTGCGCATTTCAGCACTCTCGGAAAGCAGAAGATTACGGTTCGTCTGATGTGCTTCGGTTTTCTGGGCGTCCTGCGCAATCTTCAGATCGCCGATGAATCGTCCGTGCGAATTATCATCCAAGACAAACTTAATCAATTGGTTCGATGTTCCGCCTCCCACAGCGTGCGTAACGTGCGTCTCGGCGGTCACATGCTCGTCACCATGCAAGTTCTCCAGCCCATAAATCTCTGTCCGGCAACCCTCTCCTAATTGCGTCACAGTAATAGAGAACGAGGCATTTATCACATGTATTTTCACATGCGAACCTGCTTCCTGATCAATTTGAAGATTTACCTCCTCGTTGATGAAGACACGCTCAAATATTTCGCCTTTAGATATTCTCATATCCATGTTCTTCGAGTTCGAGAGCGAGAGATTTGTCGCCTGTTTTAACGATTTTTCCATCTGCGAGGACGTGTACAAAATCCGGCACGATGTAGTCCAGAAGCCGCTGGTAGTGGGTAATAACGATAGAAGCGTTTTGAGGCGTTTTGAGGCGGTTGACGCCTTCTGCCACTATACGCAGGGCATCGATATCCAAGCCGGAGTCTGTCTCATCGAGAATAGAGAGACAGGGTTCCAACATGGCCATCTGGAAGATCTCGTTCTTCTTTTTTTCTCCTCCGGAGAAGCCTTCGTTCACTGAACGGTTATTGAGTTTATCCGGCAGCTCCAGCATCTTCTTTTTCTCGCGCATGAGTGCCAGAAACTCGCGTGCAGAAAGAGGTTCTTTGCCTTCATATTCCCGTTTTGCATTGAGGGCAGTACGCATAAAATTCGTCATGCTCACACCGGGGATCTCTACAGGATATTGAAAAGAAAGGAACACACCCGCACGCGCACGCACTTCAGGCTCCATTTCAAGCAGGTTTTGCCCTTTCAAATAAACCTCCCCGGCAGTAACCTCATAGGCAGGATTGCCGGTAAGGACCGCAGAGAGGGTTGATTTACCGGCACCGTTAGGTCCCATAATAGCGTGCACTTCGCCTTCGTTAATGACGAGGTTTACACCCTTTAATATCTCTTTGCCGCCGATAGAGGCATGGAGGTTTTTGATTTCTAATAATTTGCTCATTTCTTAATAATAGTACATTTTTTGCCCGTTTTTGAACCGGTTATAACCAGCATTTGACCAGCACTTAACCAGTACAAAACCAGCATAAAACCCCTATCACACCAAAATCTTAAAAATAGTAAACTTTTAGAGTTGGCTCATTACCACTTCGCCAACAGCCTGGAGTGTTGATTTAGAGATGTTGGACATGTCGTCGTTACGGGTATGCCACCAATTCGGAAAACCGGTTGCGTTACGGATGTCATAATGGATGATATCGACACAGGGGATGCCGGCGATATAATTGATGTAATAATGGTCGTCGGTTATAGGGTATGACTGTTGGGAAGCAAACATAGCTCCGTATCCCAGTTGCTCTGCGGATTTCCAGATTTTCTGCTGGTAGTTCTGCGCGTAATTGGTAGAATACATTTCCAGCGGGAAATAGGCATCCGGCGCGCCGACCATATCGAGGACTATTCCAAAGGAATAGACCGGTTTCTCTGAAAGACGCTCGTAATTAGTAGCCCAGAGTTGCGACCCGAGACACCATGTATCTTCGCGTTCCTCACCGGTATAGACACGCGGGGTACCCATATCTTCGCAATCGAAGAAAATGATATCGACCGGCTTTGTGAGGGTTGAATCCGCTAATTTAACACCTAACTGGCGGGCGACTTCGAGGAGCACGCCGACGCCGGAAGCGCCATCGTTAGCACCCGGGACGTTGTAGAAGCGGTCGTTATAATCTTCCTCTTCGTCACACCAAGGACGGGTATCATAATGCGCGCCCAAGAGGATGCGGGGCCGGTTGGTCATTTCAGGGGTATAGAAATGACCGATGATATTATAAATCTGTTGGTTAGCGCCTCGGTAATCAGGCATAAATCCTTTCTGCAGTTCCACCTCTGCACCGCAAGCCCTGAGTTGCTCAATCAGCCAGACAGCACATTGCATATGAGCCGCGCCATTCGGCACACGCGGTCCGAAAGCCATTTGTCGCTCGATATACGCATATGCGCTATCAGCCGCAAAAGCAGGACGGGAAACAACGGCCTGCTTTTTGCTGCAAGCCGTTAAAAGTACAAGGAACAAAAGTGCGATGTACGATGTATGAACGAAGGATTTCATTTATCGGATATTTGCTTCGCTGATAGATGTATGTGTTTGTATGGCTCGAATAGTACGTGCGATAGGTGAAGCAAGGCTCTCTATATGCAGTTTGGAGCAACGAGCCGGATCGACCGGAATAGAGTCGGTACAAACGATTTCCTCCAGCGCACTATTTTCAATTTTCTCGCAAGCATTACCGCTGAGCACGCCGTGCGTTACTACGGCACGAACCGATTTCGCACCGCCATCGCGCATTACTTCGGCGGCCTTGCATAGCGTACCAGCTGTGTCAGCAATATCATCAAAAATCACAACATCTTTGCCGTAGATATCTCCCAGCACACGAATCTCCGATACTTTGTTGAAATCGGGGCGATTTTTATAACAAATCACCATCGGCACTTCGCGGTCTGTGAGTGTATGCAGTTTCTTGGCAAAATTAGAAGCACGTTTGGAACCTCCCACGTCAGGCGAAGCGACAATCAGTTTTTTGAGATTGAGCGATGCTACATAAGGTGCAAGCACATTCGAGCCGTAGATATGATCTACCGGGATATCGAAGAATCCCTGAATCTGATCAGCGTGGAGGTCTACTGTGATGACACGATCCGCGCCGGCCGTTTGGAGCATGTTCGCTACGAGTTTGGCTCCGATGGATACACGCGGCTTATCCTTACGGTCCTGGCGTGCCCATCCGAAATAAGGGATGACAGCGACCACCTTGTGCGCGCTGGCGCGTTTGGCAGCGTCTATCATCAACAGTAACTCCATCAGGTTGTCACTCGTAGGACAAGTAGGCTGCACCAGATAGACGGTCTGCCCTCGTACAGACTCCTCAAAATAAGTACAGAACTCACCGTCTGAGAAACGGTCTACATGGATTTTGCCAAGTTGGCATCCTAACTCTTTGCAGATACCCTCGGCCAGACTAATACCTTTGGAACCTGCAAACACTTTGAATTCATTACATTCTTGCATGACGTGTTAGCTATGGATTGTTATTTTTTCTTTTTGGATTGAGATGTTTCAGCCGGATTCATCAAAGCCTTAAAAGCAGGCGAGTCGCAAGTCAATTTACCCTCCGAAAGTCGGATAATATCTTCGCGCACCCGTATAATACCGGACTCTTGATCCTTATTCCACACCACATTGCGCTGACGCATACATTGCGCGATATACACCTCAAGGATATCACGCTCTTCGCCGGCCTCGAGGCCCGACGCATAAGCAATCATATCCTGTACAATGCGCCCGTAATTGCGCATCCGTATCGGAGCAGAGTTTCGATGTAGTTCCATTACTTATTACGAATTAGATAAATCATTGTGGGATAGTGGTCACCGTAACCATTTTGCCATACGCCTCCTTTTGTGGTACGCAGGGGCGTTCCTTTGTCTTTTCCTTCCTGCACTGTCAGGAAAGGTTTGTTGAAGATTTGTGCCTTCCAATAAGTCCATTTGCCGGACTCCAATTTCTCGTTCATCAGCGGTTCATTGATGATAATCTGGTCGAATAGGTTCCATGAGCCGTTATATGCGAGCGAACCGATACCGCGGTCCAGCATCTGCCACATGGTATTGAAAAAGCCCTGCTGTTCTACTTCCTCGCGATGCTTGCGAGCCTTCAGCACATCTTTACAACTATGATTATACGGATCGTCATTGAGGTCTCCCATTATAATGATTTTGGCTTTCGGCTCCTTGAGATAGATTGAATCGCAAATCGACTTGCACAACATGGCAGCAGTGTCACGTCCCGGCCGCGAAGAAAGTTCTCCTCCGTAACGGCTTGGCCAGTGATTTACGATCACATGGATTTTCTCCGGTCTGCCTTCTCCCATCAGATAGCCCGACACGCACAGTTGCAAACGCGTTTTGATTTCACCGCCATCTGCATAATGTGCCTTCAGTTCATATCCGTTTACCTTGGACGGTTTAAACAGCAGCGTATCATAAAGGAAACCAACGTCCACACCGCGTCGATCCGGTCCCTCCAACAAGATTGGTTTTAACCGGCGGCCATACTTACTATTAGCCTCCGCACAAAGATCTTCCAAACAACCAATATTCTCCACCTCGGCTACGCCTACGCATGTGACACCTCGAGGGTCAAAATCCGTGCCCAACTGCGAGACAGCATACGCCATATTCTTCACTTTGTTTTCGTACTTGAGCGAATTCCATTTCATACCGCCATCAGGAAGGTACTCATAGTCATTTTTACCCTCATCATGGATTGTGTCGAATAAATTCTCGAGGTTATAAAACGCGATACAGCGAACGTATTGTCCCTCATCTGCCATAGCAGCACCGGAAACAACCATCAGCATCGCCATTACCCCAATCAATGTGTGTTTCATAGAATATGTATTTAAACTATTTTCAAAATCCGCTACAAAGGTAGTACTTTTTTTTTAATTACGCAAATATATTTTGCGCACAAATTTCAAATTATAAAGGATATATACATAGTATATATAGCAAAATCATGCTGCAAAGAATCTTTATGCTTTCGGTTTATAGGTGCAAAGCATTCCATTCATCAAGACTCTCCTTCGTTGTGCATAAAATACTGAACTGCGCATAGACGTCATCAGCCCAATCTGTTGTTTGATCCGGGTACGCATGCTTAAAATTGGTATAAGCTTTATCCACCCCGGCAAAAGCCAATTCTTTATATTCCTCCGGAGTACTTTTTTCTCTAAGTAATGTTAATTCCCTCTTCAGGTACTCAAAATTTTTCCAAGTTCCGGGGGATAGTCCGGCCATAACATTACAGATCCGCTGCACCTCGGAATATATTATCTTGGGCAGTAAGTCTTTATAATTCAAATTGGTTTTCCCCTCTACATAACAATCCCATGCATTGTGTCGAGTAGAGTCATCGTATGTATTAAACGGTCCCTTTACAAACCACGGTCCAATTTCCTTTGTTATTTTCTCATTCGTCTTGCTGATTGATATGGTAAACCTATCATCAAAAGGCAAAGGTTTACCTTCAATCTCCAGCGTCATGAGCAATTTGTTAATTCGCTCTAATTTACTTTTGATCACGCCCCTGATGGCATTCTTGATTTCCTCTTCTGTTTGAGGGACAGGACTTTTACGTTTAATTTCATCATCCAATTCCGGCAATATCTTCTCCTGATAGATTTTCGGGTCTTTGAGATTTTGGATAGTAGAAGCGTAATGGTCCGCCAGCTTGCAGATAGTGGACATATACATCGTGATAAACACCGGATGTTTCTTAACAAAATCATAGATGTCAGTCCGCATTCTTTCGATGGCGTCATTAGGCCTTTCGTATGCGGTAGTCCTTAGCACCTTAAACAATAGATCCAGTTGCTTATCCCCCTGCACAGGCAATGCATCACACGTATATAATCTTAAGTAGGCATATTTGATATAATCCCAGCGGGTATCAAACCCATATTCCTCTTTAGGAAGCACTTTATAGAGTACTTGCTTGTAAAAATCTTTTTTAGGGCTGATTAACTCATCAACAGGGAGTCTATAATCGTCACCGTTAATCATTGCGCGGAGAACATCCATATCTCTCTGCGGCAAGCCTTTTTCACAGGCATATTTAATCACATGAGTCAGATAATCCGAATCTTCATAAATATCTTCTCCTTGAGCCGAATTGTAATATTGACAAATATTTCGCAACATTGCCACGCTATCAATCGTACCATTCTTGATTGCATTTAATCTTCCGATTAATCGGCTTCTTTGGAGCACATTGGCATTAGGCAACTCCAACCCTTTAATTTTTTCCTCCAATTTTGTGTCTCTAAGGCTGGTAGCAATACTGGTCAAGACACTATTGGCTCTTCCTGCATCGGTGGAAAATTTATTCCATTCGAGAGACTGGATAACATCTATCCATTTGATCGTCAGTTTGGAGTATTCCTTCTTTTCTCGCTCACTAATTCTTCTTCCAACTCCATTTTTGATATGTCCCAATAGAATATTAATGGTGTCTATTCGTTTGGAAACAATAGTTTCATACTCCTCATAAATCTGATTAGCCAACTCATAAGATGGGGCGTTATAAATCAAAGCATTTACCAGTTTACGGTTACCGACGATGGTTTCTCCCCGTTCTTTTCGCAGTTTCTCCATCTCATCCGGAGACAAAATCAACTTTCTGGCTATTTCCAAATGTTCCTCCCTCTTTATCTTGTCAAAAAGCGGATATAGCCATAAGTTTAAAGCCTTTTCTATCTCTATTTCGTGCGAATCAATTTCTTTTAATGTATCGCGAAGCTGGGTGTAAAAAGCGGCAGCGTTGCCGAAGTCAGGTATTACCCCCATCACGCCGGTATCCCGTAATCCTACTAAATAGAAGATAGACTGTGCATTGAATGCGTATGTATATTTGGGATCGTTTAGATTTTGATACAACAACACCGTCATATCCCTGCATTCACCGATATATCCCATCGGGTTGTACGCAAGCACAGCCTTAGCCACACACACTAATGCAGATCCATTCATAAAGACGAAAGAACGTTCCGCACTATGCATATTGATATATCTTAACTCATTATCAATCTCTCTGCAACGAGACCGTATCTCATTGGAACTCAAAATTGCCAGCAGAGCCTCTAAATCACTTTTTGAGCGGAGACGCTCTGTCAATTTCCGACAATAATGGAACAGCGATTTGGAGGCATCACTCCATAGTTTCTGATAGGTTTTCCCACTATCTTCCTCCAATTGATTTTCTTGATTCGTAGAGAATGCCTCTTTCACTCTTTCAAAAGTAGCATGGAAATTATCCGCTTGCAGGCAGAATCCCTGCTTAATTCGCTCTGGGTTATAATCATCACTTATAGACTCGTAGGACGTGTTAAACCGTGGGCTTTGAGACAGCAATACAGTCACTCCGTCTACCGTTTCTCTGCCGAATTTTTCATTTGCCAAGGCAAATGCATAATTTTTGATTCTGTCCTTGTCTGCTGTAGTAATATCCTCTTCGGTAGCTATTCGCAGTAACTCACAAATAATATCTTCATTTATCTCCACTCCCGCCTTCAGATAATTTGTCAAAATTTCATTCAGCCCGTTATAGGTACGGCAAGAACGGGAAATAAGAACCCCGATTGTATCGCACAAATCTTCCATTTGATCTTGATATTCGGATTTAAGGTGCAGCGTTTCCCCTTCTCCGTCCAAAGTAAAGAATTGTGCGTCGAATTTTGCTCGTACTATGTCCGCTACAATAACCCTGTTCTTGGCATTCGTAAATACCACAGCGTCTTTATAGAGCCCGGGAGAATTCGGGTCAATAGAGATAAGTAAATCTGCCTGTTTTTTCTCTATGTATAAATTGTCATTTCGGCGTATATAAGGCTCTATCAATGCCACTATTCCCTTCGCCTTCGCAGATGCATCTTTCAATTTTCTCTCATGATATTCATCCAATAATTTAAACAGACACTCTTTGATATATTCAAAACTATTTTCTCCTCTGATTACGCAAACCGCTTTAGACTCGGACATACGAATCAGTTTCAAACTCTCCAATAATGTGTATGCTTCTGCAAAATCTTGTTCCAAATTCTCTGTCGATACATTCCCGTCTTGCGCCATACGGAAATAGACCTTTTTCAAATAACTGCTTGGTACTACATTATGGCTATACTGGCTATATTTAAGAGTTAACATCAACGCCACGAACAATCTGACAGCCTGATTGCTCTTTTCGAATCGTTTCCAGACACTATCACAATATCGATAATTGAGATAATCACCCACTACAGGAGAATAATAGTCGCCGGGGAGAAGACTTTTGCATTTCTTGTATAATTCATCCTTTTTTGTTATCTCTGGTATCTCTACCACACGGATGGTTGCCGAACCGTTTCCTTCTCCTTTGAATTCATCTGTGTTGCATAACTCCAGAAAATCCTTTGCAAAGGATTGCGCCGTTTCCTGAGAAGGTGTTGCTAATGTTACAATGCATCGCAATTTACGAGAATGAATCATTTGTAGAAGTTTTTTCCAGTTTTCGAGCCGTGAATCTTCATCTTCATTCTCTTTTATCTCCAAAGTGCTCGCAAATCGCAAATCCGAAATACTATCTATACACAACACACAATCTTTTTGTTTCAGCTTCTCTATGGCTTTTTTCCATTGATCCAGAGACCATTCATAGTTTTCCTCTTTCTCTGCATCATAGCATAATGCTACTGTCTTCAAGTCACTCTTCTTGATAGACTCGTATACCGCGCGCGATTTACCGGAAGAGAGTAATCCCGCTACCACCAATAGATTCGATGTTTTACTGCTTTCACGCAAAAATTTCTCTATGGCATCATCCACCTCGTTGCGAGGGAAATATATGTTAGCATCAAATCCATTAACTACCTCCCCGCGATCATGCATAATGTCCGTAGGGCTCAAATTGGCACGAGATACATAACGGAAAACCGACGATTTCTTTTTTTCTGCACGTTTTTTAGCTATCCAGGTATTAATTCCTGTTATCGTCCCGATAATGGCAATCAGCGACGCTACAATACTTAAAACTTTTTCTAAAGTACTAAGGTTACTCAATAGTTCTCCTAACATTCCGACTTGTGCTATCATAATGGTATAAAAAAATGAACGTGCAAAGATATCACTTTTTTTTCATATTTCCAAATTTTATCACAAAAAACAGAGAATTATTTGCATATTCCAAAAAAAAGCAGTACCTTTGCAGTCGATTTCTTGGTGACGCACGATTTTTTCGGCGGAGTCAAGCGCGCCGCGATGTTGGAATAGGTAGACAAGAAAGACTTAAAATCTTTTGCCCAGTGATGGGCGTGCCGGTTCGACCCCGGCTCGCGGT
>OCTX011773437.1_pt1 | contig 12428 bp, 9 predicted proteins | sample 1539691 | NCBI WGS metagenome assembly OCTX01 (sample SAMN02144231, study PRJEB22623) | gut metagenome | biome: sheep rumen | host: Ovis aries | place: New Zealand
GTTCGAGGCATCGCTCTATGCGAAGCTGCCTCGTCTCTGCCCAAAGGGCAAGACAGGCAGCTCGCTACGATCGCTACCTCGGCGCTGCGCCCGGACCGCTCCTGAGCACGTAGCCCTCTGCTCGGCTTCGCCTCTCCGAGGAGCTACGGGCTCATACACCGTCCGGCTACGCTTGATGATTAAACGACCAGGTATCGACCGCTCGTCCTGAAGAACGCTTCGCTATGCTTCGCTAACCTTCAGGACTATGCGGCGACACCAGGTACGTTTAATAAGAATTACTGCGTAATTAGATTGCGGCGATACAGAGACTGAACTATGCGGGTGCCGCTTCTTCGCGGTACCCGTATTTTTTTACCTTTTATCAAACATAATTCCAACATTCGAGAATGACTATATAGGAAAGAAACTCCGCTCATTTTCAAAAGATATAGCACGAAACTAAAAAGCAGTTGCTTTTCATATAGAAAAATTTATCGAAGGAGGAAGAAAATGTCAGAAAAGAGCTATCTGAAAAACCAGATCAGATTGGTATCGCTGACAAGCTATGATCTTTTTACAGACCAAGAATATGATTTGTATATGAAGATTGTAGAGGCCAAGAATGAACTGAATCGACTGGCAAATAAAGATCCTGCAAATGATAAAATTCCATGGCTTAAGCAACAGAAAAAGAAAGCTGTTGAAGAGCTGATTGCCATGGTAAAACAGCACTCCGGCACGCCAAGAACGGTCAGGTTGAAAAGCGTGCTGTTCTACCGAGGTAAAGAAGACGATTTTCCTGAAGGAGCGTCGTGGAAGACGCTCAAGTTCTCAAAGAAGATAACAGAGTTTGCTTCAGAACTGTCGAGAGCAATGGGGTTGTCGCACTTAGACTATACGTTTGATAAAGTGGTTATCAAATGGAAGTCGGCGGACGTGTTGCAACAACTTGTACTTGACGGTTTTTATTTTCCCATTTTAAATCCAGATGGAACTGTGACGAACAAACATTACCGGTGCTTTACGGCATCAAGCGGACAGCTTCGCCGCGATAAGGTTGTGTTTATGTCTGATGATATGTGGGAAAAGGTTCACGAAAGACTGGAATGCGGACTGACATGGGAGAAAATCAATCAAAAGTCAGGCGCAAACGTGAACAAATATCTTGCGTATGTAGCGCTGTCAAGCTCTGCTTCAGATGAGTGGGATGACTTTGATATAGATCAATGTATTGTCATCAACGAGTTCGAAGGTGATGTTACAGATAGACTGATGTATATCAAGCCGGATTACACCTGTGAAACAGGCGTTAAGACGGTCACTATTGATCACACAGACGGATGCGGCATGATGCTGCCTGAAGTATCTACGAGTAATTTCATGATCCGCGGAAGCTGGTTCAAGGGGCTTCTTGCATCGTTCGATTTTATGCGGTTTTGCAAGGTTCACAACGTAAAACCTGTGATCAAAGACGCCTGGGGTCTGGAACATGATCTTGAAAAGGAAAACATAAAGATCATATTCACCACAAGTCAGTTCAAAATGTGGAAATATTATGACTCGTGGCAGCAATATAAAGACTGTTTCAAGCAGTGCGGCGCAAGGTTCTGTAAGACACACTACGAAGAAGAAGTCATTGAAGAAACCTATACAAACTATCAGATCATGCAAACTTTGGAAGACATGACTGACGATGAAATCTTAAGATTTACATACCGGGAGCATGAACGAATACTCGAACTTACGAAAAATAAAGAGTCGATGTTGAGAACGCTTCATGCAAACGAACTCTCAGAGTCGCCGTATAAGGCGGCTCTTGCTTTATATCCGGAGCTGCTTAGAGAAGCATATACAAGGAGTCAACTCAAAGACATCCGAAAACGAATGCTTTATGACGCAAAATCCGGAAAGATCAAAACTAATAATAAAAGGCTGTTTGCTATTCCTGATCTGTACGCTGCGTGTGAATACTGGTTCCTCGGCGAAAAGCAGCCCCAAGGCTTGCTGAAGAACGGTGAAATTGCATGCAAGGTTTTCCGAAGACAGGATAAGGCCGACGTGCTCAGATCCCCACATTTGTATATGGAGCACGCAGTAAGAACAATCTGTCACGAAAACGATGTGTATGAATGGTTCTATACAAACGGAGTTTACACATCATGCCACGATCTGATCTCCAGGATTCTTCAGTTTGACGTTGACGGAGACGAGCTGAATGTTATTGTTGATCCCCTGATTGTAGAAGTAGCGGAACGCAACATAGAAAAGTATGACGTTGTGCCGTTGTTCTACGATGCCAACAAAGCAGCTCCTGAAATAGTGTCAAAAGAAGGACAATTCCACGGTCTGAAAAGAGCTCATGACTGTTCGGGAATTGGAGAAATATCGAATATGTTAACACGGCTATGGAATAAAGATCATCCAGACAGGATGGCAGCCGCATGGTTGACATACTATAACAATCTTGTTATTGATGGCGCTAAGACAGGTGTCATAAACAGCTATGAGAACTATCCCCAAGTAGCAAAACAAATCAGCAAAGCCGTTGGCGGAAGACACGGAAGACAACCCCACTTCTTCCAGTACAGCCGCAACGGAAGAAAACAAGAACCTGGAAAGCCGAAGAAAAACTATGCAAAGCCGAATAAATCTACGATGAATCGAATCTGTGCTGCGTTTGACGATATTGGCAATATCGACCTGAATTACGCCGGCATACTGCGCTTCAATTGGAAGATGCTTTTGTCTGAGCCGTGTGTGCTAACACGACCGGAAATTCCCCAGCTGTTCTGCGAGCTTGATAACATCAATCTCACAAATATCATTGAAGCTCAAGATTCGCCGTATATAAGCGAGCGTGAACAAGTTGCTGGCTATGAGCTGCTTGCTCAGATGATCGCACAGGAAATGATAGAGACGTTCGGCTCATTGGAAATTACGTATCCATACATTGTTAAGTATCTGTTTGCCGGTGAAAACGTTGACAAAGCTGCCCATAAGCAAATGTTCTGGCGAGTATATGGAGACATTGCTCTCAAATGTCTGAAGCAGAACCTTATATCCTGTGATAAATGTCCTGACTGTAAAGCTCGTGTTCCTGCATGGGACACAAACCACACATGTATCAAAACTGCAAGAGGTTTCTTTGAGTGTGAGGATTGCGGCAAAGCATTTGAGCGAACAAACTCAAGACAATGTAGATGCGAATCTTGCCAGAAGAAACATAGAGAGATTGTAAGAAAAGACTATGACAGCAGGCGCTATCACAGACAGAAAGAAGAGAAGGCAGAACGTATTATTTCCTTGGCCTCACGCTTCGCAGGGACATAATCAACGGTTCATTCTGGCCGTCTTATGTTCTATGTCGGTCATGGATAACCTCGCCAAACAGAACGGGCTTAAGGATTGTCAAGTATTATGGCGGCAAACCTACTTCAAATATTCCAAAGGTTCTTGTGACAGATCCTACAAAACATCAGGATCTTGTTAATTACATGTCTGTGTATCAAACACAGGACGAATATAGAGGAAAACACTATCATCCAGAAGGCGCCGTGTGCTGGTACGAATGCAACGCATACGGTGAACCTACGGGTTGTTTGATTTACGTACACAATGTTCCTATTGCAGAACTGATGTGGGATTTTGAAAAGAAGCGTAAGTTCAAACAGATCAACCCTGACAAACCTGAGAGGAAAACGATACAGTTTTTGCTTTCAAACGAGCCTGATGCGCTCCAGAATCATGACTCGCACATAAAGCCAAAACTGTATCAGCCTCCAGTTTTGCATAAAACTAAGCCGAAAGGAAAAAAGAATCATGGCAGCAAGAACAAAGACTGACCAACCGGCTGCAAAAGAGCCGGAAAACAAGAATCTTCATGAAAACATGAGATTCTACGGTCTGGTTCAGGATACGCCAAAAGAAGCACAGAAGTCGTTCAATAATGGCCGGTTTTCTGGCACGGATATCAATCCGATGTGGCGAATCAAGAAACTGACTGAGATCTTTGGGCCGGCTGGACAGGGATGGTGGACTCAGGATGAACAGTATGTGTTCCAGCCGTGTGAAGCGACTGGAGAGATCGCTGTATTCTGCACTCTGCATCTCTTTGTTGTCGATCCGGAAACCAAAGAAGTATCGAAGCCGATTACCGGCGTCGGTGGCAACAAGTTCCTTGTATCGAACAGCAAAGGCAAGTATTGCAACGATGAAGCCTATAAGATGGCTTACACCGATGCGTTGTCTATTGCCTGTAAAGCGCTTGGCTTCTCTCATGACATCTACTTCGCAAATGACAGAACGAAGTATACGATGGCCGGAGATGCCCAGCCGGCTGATCCAAACATACCGAATCCGCCCGAGTCTCTTGAAGAGATGATCAAGAAGGTGGATGCTCATGTAAAGAAGCTGACCGCCAACATGAGCCAGGATGAGAAACGCTCCTTTGCGAACGATGTTCTCGTAAAATATATCGGTCAGGCAAACTATCTGAAGGCTGATGATCCCAATAAAGTGGTCGCGCTTCTGGAGGCGCTTGCCAAAATGGATAAAGCCGGATAAAAGGAAGGAAAAAGATTATGCCTAACAACGCGAAAATCACGGTTCTTGGTAATCTTATCAAAGAGCCGGAAAAGAACAATGTGAATGGCAACACTGTTGTGTCTTTCAGCATTGCTGTTTCTACGACCCTGAAGAAGCAAAACGGAGAAGATGGTTATGAACCGAACTTCTACAATGTTTCTATCTGGGGCAAACCTGCTGAGTACCTGTTCCCGAAACTGCAGAAGGGAACTCAGGTCTGGGCTACTGGCGATCTGATCGCGCAGCCCTACACAAACAAGAAGACCGGTGCGGCTGGTCAGTCTCTGAACATCAAAGCTACGCACGTCGAAGCTGTGAACAGAGTAAAGACTGCCCAGAGAACCGACGACAACGGCGAGGAGCCGCTGGTCTTCTAATCTGCTAAGGAAAACAAACTATTTGGTGTTATCAATAGATTCATAATGTCAAGGTATTCCTCGATTGAGACTTGACAGACCACCCCACTGGTACACCAGGGGGTGGTCTTCAAGCTCAACGAGGGTATTGTAACTGTTGCTCATCCAAGGCTAATATTCGCAACAGTTTAGTTAGCAGATCTCAATAAACTATTAAAAACTATACTTCACTTAATAAAACTAAGTGAGTTTGTTATGCCCAGTTCGAAAGAACTCTGCTTGGTGTAATCAACAGACACGGAATGTTCCGTTACTCGACAGCACACGCCTCAGAGATGCGTGCTGCTGTCGCACAATAAAGTGCGAACAAAGCAATTCGCTGCAGAAACAGGCCTCCTTCCGCTTAAGGCGAGGTCCGCTACGCTACCCTCAGCCTACGCTACATACGGCCACGTTTCTGCTTCGAATTCTTTGATTCTTACTTTATTCAGATAACAGCTCACACGAAAGGAAAATAAAAAATGGATGCTATTGCTGCTGCCGTCCTTGATTTGGCGGAAAAACATCTTGGAAATTTCAGAATCAGAAACGGTCAGGTTAAGGTAGAACGTTGTCCTTTCTGCAACGGAGGACAAAACGGTGATTATGATACCTTTGCTGTCGGATTACATAATGGCGCCTGGAATTGTCTTCGCGGCAAATGCACAAAGAAGAAGGGTTCATTCAAAGAGCTTGCTGAGTTCTTTGGCGAAGATGCTTCTGCTACCCGTGGTTTCGGTATGCCCACCGAGACAGTAAAGAAACAGTTTGATAAACCCAATCCTGAAGATCTTCATGAAATCACTGAAGAGATAGTAACTTATTTTGCCGGCCGCAGGATTTCCGAGCAGACGCTCAAGGATTTCGGAATTGCTGCCGACGATAAGGGAAACATTGTGTTCCCGTTCTATGATGAAAACAACGTGCTTACGTATGTAAAGTACCGCAAGCCGCAGAAACACAAGAAAGAAGACAAAACTCCCAAAGAATGGCAGATGGCCAATACTAAGCCTATCCTGTTCGGCATGAACATGGTAGCGTTCAATAAGCCTCTGATCATCACAGAGGGAGAAATCGACTGTCTGTCTTTATATGAAGCCGGATGCCCGAACACCGTATCTGTTCCTGCTGGGTGTAACAACCTTGACTGGATCAATAACAACTGGGAATGGCTTGAAAAGTTCAATCAGATCATTCTGTTCGGCGACAACGATGAGCCTGGAATGGACATGGTATCCACGCTTATGAAGCGTCTGGGCGAAGATCGCTGCATGGTGCCGAAGGAATACCCTGAACTGATCTACAACGGCAAAGATTATAACCGTGCCTGCAAAGACGCAAACGAGATCCTGATTGTTTATGGCCCTGAAGCGCTGAAACAGATGGTTGAGTCCTGTGAGCCTGCTCCCATCAAGGGAATCCTGGATCTGGCTTCTGTTCCGTTTGTGGATCCCGCAAGCGTGCCGAGGATCATGACAAAGATTCCTGAACTGGATCATATGATCGGCGGTCTTGAAGAAGGCGGCGTAAGTGTGTTCTCTGGCAAGCGCGGAGAAGGTAAGTCTACTCTTGCCGGCCCTCTGATGCTTCAGGCTGTTCAGCAGGGGCACTCTGTCTGCGCATACTCTGGCGAGTTGCCTGCATACAAATTCCTTGAGTGGATTATGCTGCAAGCTACTGAAAGCAAGTACATCTCCTATAAGACTGATCCCAGGTCTGGCAAGAACATCTGCTATGTTTCTCCTGTGATTCAGCAGAGGATCAAGGCCTGGCTGTCTGGCAAGTTCTTCCTGTATGACAACACTGTTGTTCAGGAAATAAGCCAGACTGATTCTATCCTGAAGGTATTCGAAGCTTGTGCCCGTCGGTATGGATGCAAGCTGTTCCTTGTTGACAATCTGATGTCCGCTCTGACTTCTGCTGATGAAGAGAACAAAGCTCAGGCTAAGTTCACCGCACAGCTGAAAGCATTTGCCAGCAAGTATAAAGCTCATGTCATTCTGGTTGCACATCCGAGAAAGGAGAAAGCCGATTCTGTGTTCTCGAACGACTCTGTGTCTGGTTCGAGCGCTATCACAAATCTGGCTGACGTCGTTATCAATGTTGAAAAGTCTCCTAAAGGAATCCGGGTTACAAAGAATCGTTCCTTCGGACTTACTGGTTTCATCAACTGTTGTTACGATCCTTGCAATCGTCGTATTTATCAGTCTTCTACTGGCGATCGTGTTGTATACGGTTGGGATCATAAAGACATTCCAGTTCCTGAGAATCCTGCCTGCACGCTTGATGAGTTTAAGGTACAGGACGGAACTGAACAGGAGAAACAGCCCTTCTAAGGAGCATGATATGAACTATGTGGCGATAGTGATAATGCCGTCTGGCAGATTAAGGAAAACATTTCCCACATTAAGCCATGCGGAACAGTGGCTTGACGCCAATAACAACAACTGTGAATACTCAACAATAATCGGAGAGGTGGATAAGGACGGGTACATCAAAGACTCGTTCTTCTATACGGTGGCTGCCAAATGAAAAGAATAGAACCGAGGTGATACCATTGGGATTGTTGCCTGAGAAGCATGTATATAGCTACTCGCAGCTGTCCTCGTTTGACGAGTGTCCGTATTCATTCTATCTTCAGCGTATTGAAGGCGTAGAAGAAACGGTTTCAAACGGCTTCGCCGAACGAGGATCCCTGATTCACGATCTGTTGGATCAATGGGCAAAGAAAATTCTCACAAAAGAGGATATGCTGCACGAATATGAGCGGCGATATCCGCTTGAGGTTGTCACGGCATTTCCCAGGATGCTGGCGTCAAAAGGATATACCGAAAAGGCATACCAGCAGGGAATTGATTTCCTCACGAACTTTGACGAATTCGATGGATATAAGGTTGTTTCTGCAGAAGAAAAGTTCACTATCGATCTGCCGCTGTCAGATGGATCTTCCCGTAAGTTTACCGGCATTGTCGATATGATTCTGCGAAAAAACTGGACCAATGAGCTGATTATCTGCGACCATAAGTCAAAGTCTATGTCGGCATTTAAGAAAGCTGAAAACATGATGTACATGCAGCAGCTTCTGTATGCGGCTTATGTGCAGGAACAGTATGGCGAATGGCCTCATTCATGTATGTTCCACCTATTCAATGAAGGCGGCAAGAAAGTTGAGCGTGAGTTTACGCTTGAGCAATTCAGATCCGCTGTTGACTGGGCTTCAAACATCATTCATAAGATTGAATCGTTTGAAGTTCTTGACTGGCTCGAATGTAAGAAACAAGACTTCTATTGTATGGAAATCTGTGGAGTCAGAAGAGAGTGTCCGAACGGTAAGAAATAAAACTACAACAACAAAAAGGAGTAAATATGCTGATTGATCAGTTTACCGAAGAAGAGCTTGCTCAGATTCGGCGAGAACTTCGAGAGGTTCAAAGGCTTAGTAAAGCTTCTTTGAACTATGAGATTTCGCAGGAAGTAGAAAGTTTATTCGACAGTAAGTCTTACCACAAAGAGTGTCTGTTCCCGTACCGCGCTGTTACCGATGCGATCGCAACCATTGTTGATTATGTAATGGACAACTTTGTGTACAAGAAGCACGGCAGAGCAAAGAAACAAATCGGGTGGTACAGATCGCAGACCATTCCTGCAGATAAAGAACAGGAATACAGGCAGATCGTCCATGAAATCATCGACGTGATCAGAAAACACAAGAAAAGTAAGGAGTTTTCGCTGAAAAAGCCTGAATTTCTGAAGTAAAGAGACAACGTTGCCCAGTGATGAAGCGGCCAACATACCGGACTTTGACTCCGGGATTCGTAGGTTCGAATCCTACCTGGGCAGCTTGCGGTGTCTGGTTCTCTATGTTTGTAACGAGCAGCTACCATTATTTCAATGGATAGAGAGTCGCGACAATAGGACTTAATTCTCCCGTTCAAATCGTTTGGAGAGCCGCATTTAACTGCACAGCGGACCAATGATGTGAAGCCGGAGAAAGCAGCCTTTCCACCTGTTTTCAAAGGTTGGCCGTCAGCGCTTCAGGCAAGCTCTGAAGTTACAGGCATCTACGGGACGGAATCCGTAGCTGGTGCGCCTGGTTAGTAAGAGCATTTTTGTAAACAAGGAGTGATGTGTTTGCTTGAATTTGAGCCATATCATGTACATACGTCGTATTCAAACTGCTTAACTCAGCCAGATTCAACAATGTCTATCGAAGACTATGCTAAAGTATATAAAGAGCGAGGTCATCATGTGCTATGTATATCAGAACACGGCAATCGTTCTAATGTCTGGCAGCAGTTTGAGCTGGCAAAAAAGTATTCTGATGACACTTTTAAAATGACTCCGCTGGCAGCAGCAGAAGCGTATTTTGTGCCGGACAGAAAGGTAGAAATAGATGGAAAGAAAGACAATCGAAACTTCCATCTTGTACTTGTTGCAAAAGATCTTGAAGGTTATTATCAGCTTAATGAGATCCTGTCAGAAGCAAATCTAACTGGATACTATTATCATGCGCGAGTAGACTATGATCTGCTTGGCAAACTTGATCCATCGCATTTTCTGTGTACAACAGCGTGTGTTGGTGGCATATGGAAAGATCCTGACTATGAACAAATGGCCCTTCAACTACATGAAATATTCAGAGATAGTTTCTATCTTGAGATCCAGCATCATCCGCAGGAAATTCAAATAGAAACCAATCAGAAGATCTTAAAACTGTATCAGAAATATAAATGGCCTTTGATCTACGGAACAGACAGCCATTACGTTTACAAAGAAGAAAAAGAACTACGAAGAGAATTACTGCTGTCTTCCGGTATAACCTATGGTCAGGAAGACGAGTTTCTATTATATCTTCCAACGGCAGAAGAAGCTTATCAAATGCTTCAGCATCAAGGCGTGTTCACAAATTCCAGAATCCAGGAAGCAATGGAAAACACGCTGATTTTGCGTGAGTTCGAAGGTGTTTCTTTCACAAACGAAAAGAAAATACCGACATCTCATGCGGATTTGCCGATGGATCGAAGGAATTATCTGTTTAAGAAAACTGTATGTAACGAGTATATCCAAAAGTCCGGTATGCCAACCCCTGAAGAAGCCGCGGAAATCCATAAAGAAATGGACATGATCACCGAGACTGGTACCGCAGACTACTTCCTGATCATGAAGGATATTGTCGAAAGAGGAATCCAGTATGGTGGCGTTCTGACAAAGACCGGCAGAGGTTCTGGCGCATCATTCTCTACAAACTACTCTCTTGGCTTCAGCTCAATCAATAGACTTCATTGTCCGGTCAAGATGTACCCAGAACGGTTCATTTCAAAAGACAGACTTGTAAACGGTCTGCCCGATCTGGATTTGAATATGGCAAATGTTCCAGCGTTTGAGCGAGCAGGAAAAGAAATCCTTGGTGAGTATGGCTGCTTGCCGATGATTGCATACGGAACCGTCAAGACGCTGGCAGCGTTCAAGCTGCTGGCAAGGGCTCGTGATCTTGATTTTGAGACGTCTAACGAGATATCCAAACAGATCAAGAACTATGAAATGGATATCAAGCACGCAATCGAAAACAACTCTGACGATCCGGACTACGATGTGAACGATGATGTTGTTATCGAGAACTACGTCGATGAGAAGTACCTTGGGCTGATCGAGGCTTCAAGGCAATATCGCGGTATTACTATGACTCTTGTGCCTCATCCATGTGCTCATCTGCTTTTGGACAGAGACATAAGAAGAGAGATCGGAGTGATCCGGGTCAAGTCAAAGACTGGCGGCAAAGAACCTGTTTACGCAGCGTTCATAGACGGAAAAACGGCTGACGCATACAACTATCTGAAAGCAGACTTTCTGAGAGTTGATGTCGTGAAGCTGATTTATGAAACTTTCGCGCTGATAGGAATTCCGGTAATGACTGTTGACGAGCTTTTGAAAGCGGCTGCAAACGAGCCTGAAATCTGGGATCTGTATGCCAAAGGATTCACAATGGCTTTAAATCAGGTTGAAAGAGAAAAATCAACAGAAAGAGTCATGCAATACAGGCCAAAGAATGTCTGTGAGCTTACTGCGTTTATCGCCGGCATACGTCCTGGCTTTAAATCAATGCTCGCAACGTTCATTGCCAGAGATAAGTTTGCTTACGACATCCCGTCGCTGGACGCTCTGCTTGCAACAAAAGAGATTCCAGACTCGTTCTTGCTTTACGACGAACAGATTCTGAAGATTCTTCAGGCGGCCGGAATACCGGCAGCTGACGCCTATGCGTGTACAAAAGCAATAAAGAAGAAGAAAGCTGAGAAGGTTGCTTCGTATAAACAATGGTTCAAAGAAGGTTTTACGAAGTATCTGCAGGAAACAGAAGGTTCAGACGAAGCAAAAGCCCATAAGGTTGTTGAGCAGGTCTGGACAATCATTGAGAATGCCGCAAACTATATGTTCTGTGCGGCCCATGCATTCAGCATGGCGTGCGACAGCTTGTATGCGGCATGGCTGAAGGTTCACTATCCGTATGAACTGTACATTACTTTGCTGAAACTGTACGACGAAAAGAAAAACAAAGATAAGATTGCACAAATCATTTCCGAGATGAAAAGGTATAAAGACATAAGGTTGATTCCCGGAAGGTTTGGACAAGACAACAGGGACTGGACTGCAGATAAAGAAAACAAAACAATATCTCAGTCGCTGTCTTCAATTAAATATCTTTCCAAAGCTGACGCAAAAGCATTGTATATCGCCGGCCAAAAGAAATATGACTGGTTTACTGACGTTCTTAGAGAGCTTCAGATGAATACTCCTCTCGACACCAGATCAATCAAGATTCTTATTGAGCTTGATTACTTTTCGGACTTTGGTAAATCTGGAAAGCTTATGAATGTCTATGAAGAGTTCTTTAATGGAGAAAAGAAACTGACGAAAACAGTCAAGTCGTATGAAGCCAGGCTTGAGGCGTGCAGGAAATTTGAGGAAGAACAAGAAGACGTTCCATTGTCTATCTCTCAAAGATTGGCCAGCGAACATGACAACATCGGGCTGTGTCTGACGTCTGTGCCTGATCTGAAACCGGCTTTGTATTTTGTGCGAGAGGTCGATACAAAATATGGAGCCAAAGCAAAACTGTATTCAATCAGGACCGGGAAAACAGGACTCGTTCGAATCAGAAAGAGCGATTTCGATAAACATCCGTTTGCGCCGAACCAGATTGTAAGAATCCTTGACGGCAGATCGTCGCCAAGATTTACATTCAAAGACGGTCAGCGGATCCCGATTCCAGGAGAAACTGAGTATTGGGTCTCAAAATATGAGATCGTAAAAACTGCTTAACTTTACTCCCGACTGAAACTATAAAGGAGAAATGAACATGAGTAGATATTTCAGCATGCCTGGGCTGCTCGACGGAGTTATCGATCATTTCGATGAGTCAGGTCGGCTCGTTGGCTTCACAATGGATGGAGTCTTCGAAGGAGTTCA
>OCTX012263480.1_pt1 | contig 12427 bp, 4 predicted proteins | sample 1539691 | NCBI WGS metagenome assembly OCTX01 (sample SAMN02144231, study PRJEB22623) | gut metagenome | biome: sheep rumen | host: Ovis aries | place: New Zealand
AGCTGTGTACTTATTGCTGCATTTGTAGTAGGCGCAATGCCTTGGCAGGAAATAAGTGCTGCATCTACAACTCACGGTGAGTACAAATCAAGTCCTCTTGAAATTACTTACGATCAGAATTCTACCTGGGGCTACAGCACTCAAGGGCAGTATCAGGTCAAGAATACTTCAAAGTATGCCGTGAATTCATGGACGCTTGAAATCGATTATTCAGGCGGCGTTACGATCTCCAACATATGGAATGCCAAAGATGCCACGGACTATGGTTCTGATGAGAAGATAATTGTCTCAGGTGATTCGAGGATCGAAGCCGGACAGACATATACTTTTGGCCTTATTGCTGATGGTACGGATAAAGCTCCTGTTGCACCGAAAAGTGTAAAACTTCTTGACTATGTATCGGATGAACCGAAAGCTACACCTACTTCCACTCCTGCAGAAACAACAGAGACTGAAGTAACGGTCACAAATACTCCGACAGCAACTCCGAAGGCTACTTCAACAACTACATCTACACCTACACCGACACCTAAACAGGAAGAAGAAACTGAAGTTTTCCCTTACGCAATATTTGCTTCCAGCAAAACATCTGACTTTACGTTCAACGGTTGGAAATCAACGATCGTAGGAGATATCTATACAGGTAAGGACTTTGTATATCAGGGTTCTGAACTGTACATGGAAGGTTATGTAAGAACTGCCGGAACTATAAAGACATCCGGATGGAAGATCAACATGACAGGATCTGAAAAGCACATCGATCCTCTTCAGATTCCTGACTGGTCAAAAGAAATCAAGGCCAAAGAAAAGGTATTGCCTGCAATCTCCAAGTCAACACTTACATCAAAAGATAAGGTGGTCGCAAACGGCTACTACTATACTAAAGGCGATCTCAATATTAACGGCACCGATTTTACAGGTGACGCAGTTATTGTCGCAAAAGGCAATATCACTTATAACGTTGACAGCTTAAACGCTGAATCCGGAAGAGTATTACTCTATTCCGAGAATGGTAACATCACTATCAACGGAACAAAAATCGGTATTAACGGCATAATCTACGCGCCTAAGGGCAAAGTATCGCTCAATGCTAATGAAGTAACCCTTAACGGACGTATCGTAGCAGATAAGTTCAGCTACAACGGATCCATCTTAAACGTAACTGCAGATCCTTCAGATTTCCAGTTATTCGCCGAACTTCCCGACGTAAAAGTAACTGCTTCAAAGAAGAACGTAAATGTCGGTGATGCGGCATATTATACAATTGAAATCCCCAAGAACAATGTATTTGAGATCCTCTACAGACTTAACGGATCAGACGTAACAGTAGACTTACCTGCGGATGAAAAAGATCCTGTCAGATACAATCTGGACACAAGCGTTGCCGGTACATATGTATTAGAGGCATATGTTGTCCTGCCTTATGGTGAGTTTGTTTTAGACAGCGACAGTATCGTAGTAAGTCCGCTGCCGACGAATACACCTAAGGCGACAGCTACACCTACAAGTACGCCTACGTCAACGCCTACAAATACACCTAAGCCGACGAGCACTCCAACGAGCACGCCTACATCAACACCTACCAATACACCTAAGGCGACAGCTACACCTACGAGCACACCTACATCAACACCTACGAATACTCCTACAGCAACAGCTACGCCTGTACCGCCCACGGCGACAGCTACACCTACAAGCACGCCTACGTCAACGCCCACAAATACACCTACGGCGACAGCTACACCTACGAGCACACCTACATCAACACCTACTAATACCCCTACGGTAACATCTACACCTACAAGTACGCCTACAAATACACCTACGGCAACAGCTACACCTACAGTTACGCCTTCAGAAGGCCCTACAAATACTCCTACGGTGACAACTTCGCCTACGAGTACGCCTACAACAACACCTACTAATACTCCTACGGTTACATCTACACCTACAAGTACGCCTACAAATACACCTACGGCAACTCCTACAATTGCGCCGTTAGCTGAAAAGTATAAGATCTATTCTCAGGGCGATCCTGCGTTTAAATACAAAGAACCGTTCAAGACAGAACAGTGGGTTGGAGACGGCAAAACGTATATAACACCTCATTATATTGGCGATTCAAGCAATATCTGGTGGTGGTACGGATATGTTATTTCAACGTCTTATATTGAATTCTCTCCTGATTATTCATTCAATATGAGATACACCTATTACAATCGTCACAGCAGCGGAAACACTTACCGCTTTGGTTTGAGGAATGCTGACGGCTCCAGATCGATTGAATTCAAGATTAGTAAGCCTAATCAAACTGTAAGCATAAACTTGAATGGCTACACTGGAACAGATTACGAAGTTACCGGATATTCTGCATTAGCGCAAAATGATTTGTATACTGATTTCTGGGTTGAATATGACGGCAAGACTGAGACATTAAATGTTTATGTGGCACCTTATGAAAACGGTGTGGTTACAAAACCGCCGATTCCCACAATGACATATAACATCAGTCTGTCTGAATTGTTCAATGGAGATCATAAGATTTATATTGAATCATTAGGTGATGTTGGTTCTGCACTAACAGAGGAATACATCTATGGTGTCGAGATCGATCCCTATCCCGAACTTCACCAGACAACACCTACACCAGTTCCTACTATAAGTATGCCTTTCTCAGAAGGTAATACTGAGTATGGATATAAAAAGTCATTTGCTAAGAGCAGTTGGAATTATAGTGGTGAAAGTGATTTCTCCGGAAAAGTTCAGGGTATTCTCGATGGTAATTATCCACACCATAGTGGCGATACATTTACTTCGATGCCTTTAAATGTCGGAGAAGATTATAAATTCTATACGAGGTTCTCATATACACAGAAAAATGATTTTGCAAATGGCGTAGCTTTTGTAATTGAACCCTATGGCAACGGAAAAACATTGGGATATTCAGGAGCTAACGGATACGGTCGCCACACTAACAGTGTGATTGTAGAGATGGACTTTGACGCCCAGAAGGGCATGTCCAAGCTTAATAAGAATAAGTTTGAGAACTATGACGAGAGCAATGCACATGTAAGTGTTATTGTTGACGGTGTTGAGAAGCGCCATTACGTTGTTGCTGATTATAAAGCAATGCGTGAACTTGGATTACGCACTGACTGCTGGGTAGACTATGATGGCCATACATTGAAAGTCTATATCTGCACGATCAATAAATTCGGTCATCTTTATAAGTATGAAGAACCGATTCTCACACTTGATATTGATCTCAAAGAACACTTCGACGGAGATACAAACCTCAGATTCGGTTTTGTTGCAGCAGATGGTAATAAAGCTTCTGGTGTTGAGATCAACGGTCTTGAGATTGCTAAAACACCATTTAAAACACCGCTCCCTGGCGATCTTCCAATTGAAGAGCAGGATGGTGCTCAGATCATTTCAATGGGCGATGCCAAATATGGTTATAAGACTAGGTTTAAGGAAAAGGAATGGTCTGGCGGCGGAGTTACGCCTGACAGTCTGACTGTAGTTTCTGGTGTATTCGAGGAATCCGAGAAGTTCTATGCATATCCTTGTGAACTCCCTGAGGACTATTCATTCTCTGGAAGAATGACAATGAGTTATTACATGGGAATGGACTGGGGCCATTACATGAATCTTGTTTTTATGCCTGAATATGGTCACAGAGAGCACTCATTATCCATTCACCTGGATCTTGCTGTGACACCAGAGTCATCTTACAGAAATGAATTTGGCCAGCCAGCAGAAGGTCAGCCTGATGGTTTCTTTCATGGACTTGAACCGTATGATGCAATGGTAGCTGTTGGTCGTGATGGTAATGACTTAAGAGATTATGCAGTTGCTGAGTATTTGCCTTTCCATACCAACGGTGCAGTACACGAAATTTGGTTTAACTATGATGGCGCAGAGAAGAAGTTATATGTTTATGTAGCCACATATGATGACGAAGGAAATGTAACAAAACCGGATACACCTTTACTTGTATGCCCGATAGATCTTGAGGAAGTATTCCAGGGTTCTCATACTATTTATTTAGGCACATATGGTAATACCGGTATTTGGGTTAACGGTACATTCTACCTTTACGGAATTGAATTTGATCCTCGTCCGGACGTTCATAACGATTTTGATGGTACCCTTCAGGTAATGGCTCCTCAGGACAACAAGGAATACGTTATCGGTGACAACATTGATATTTCAGGAAGAATCGGACCCTTGGCTGATCCGGATACTGATGTATCCGTTGTAGTTAAGGATTCCAAAGGAAATGAAGTATATAAGAATGACGGAGATGTATCTGACAAATTCGGATACATAGACAGGATTCCTACTGATCAGATGGATCCGGGAGAATATACGATTATTCTCACAGTGACTGACAAAGACGGTAAGGATTACGTCAAGGAAATCAATATAAAACTTAAGAAGTATGTAGAGCTGTCAGCGGTGCTTGAAGGTGTTGCATTGGTAGATACCGGAGTTGCTTTCAGCGGCAGCATTGATTGTACCGAGAATTCTTCATATGAACTCCAAGTTCTTACAGTAAAGGATGACGGTACAGAAGAGTGGACAGTATTTGCAACAGGAAATGGCAATAAGACGAAGGAAGTTTTAGGCATCCTTCCCGGAGAAAATCTTGAGACCGGCACTTATAAGATCAGACTCGTTGTTACAAGTGAGTCAGGATTTGTCTGTGAGAAGATTACAGAGATAGACTATGTTGCTCCTGAAAAGGAGTATGCTCCAAGTGAACTCTATGCTGATATTGATAACAATATTAACGGTACTGAGATCACATTCATCAGGGATATCTATGGAACTGTAAAAGGAACAGCACTCAAGAGTTATAAGCTTGAAGCTATTTATGTAGATACAGGAGCGGTAGTCTACACTCAGACAGGTACAGAAGCTGTAGAAGGAACAGCTGAGCAGAAGGGAATTATAGGCAAATTAGATCCGACACTTCTCATGAACGGATACTATAAGCTCGTTCTTACTGCTTATGCAGAAGAAGGTTCAGTATCGGATGAGGCAATTGTCCTTGTTACAGGTCAGGCAAAGATCGGAAACGTCTCAATGACTTTCAATGACATGACACTTCCTGTTGCCGGACTTCCTGTAAATATTTACAGAACTTACGACAGCAGACAGAAGGATCAGTTAGGTGACTTCGGCTATGGCTGGACTATGTCTTTCGGTGGCCCTACTATCCATATAAGTGCGGATCTGGGCAAGGGCTGGAGCTTCTTAAGACAGCAGGCACTCCCGGGTAAAGCTTATTGGGCACCTGATTATTCCCATGAGATCTATATTGATTGGGGTAATGGCTCTACAGATAAGTTTGAGCTGAAGCTTACACCTAAGGAATGGATGGATCCGCCGGTATATTCAATCGAGGCATATTTTGAGAATAAGACCGGTAACGGCAATGTTCTTACAATCCTTGATGACCATACCAGCATGACATATGATCCTGTAGCAGGCTCACTTTTAGATGGAAATCTTGAGCAGTTCGCTCCGAAGAATTTCATGCTTACAAGACCTGACGGAACAAAGTATTACTTTACTCTCGGTAAGGGTCTCTATAAGATCGAGGACAATTACAAGAGAACAATAACTCTTGGTGAAAACGGAATTATCTACAATGATGGTTCTATCCAGAAGATTGCCCTCTTTGACAAGGATGACGAAGGCAGAATTACTTCAATCTCCTACGATAGTATGAAGGTTGAATATACCTATGACGATAAGGGTGACCTCGTTAAGGTTGTAGATATTGGTGGTTATAAGACTACATTCGAGTATGATAATCACTATGTTGTAACGGTTCGTGATAACAAAGGTAAAGAGATAGCGATAAACGAGTATGAAGATGGCCGTCTGAAGACTACTACGGATGCAAACGATAAAACGATTACTTTTAAACATGATCTTAAGAACCGCAAAGAGGTTGTATTCGACCGACTGAACAACAAAACAACATATTCATATGATGAACGAGGAAATGTAATCTCCGTTGAAGATGCACGCGGAAATGTTACAAAGTATGAATACGACAGCAATAACAATAAGATTTCTGAGACTTCGGCTGACAACAGGGCTGTATTCAGATATGAATATGATTCAAAGGGAAATCTAATTTCTTCAAAAGACAACAAGGGCAGAGAAATTGAATCCACATATAATGATAAAGGCGCTGTTACTAAAGTAAGCGTCATGGGTAAAGACGAACTGAAGCTTGTTTATGATAGCCACGGTAACCCGACTTCTGTTACTGATGCTGCGGGTAATACCCAGAAATATTCATATGATACAAAAGGGAATTTAACCGGTGTAACAGATAAGCTTGGAACTGTTATGACCATGACATATAAGAATGGTCATGTGGATTCAATAATCAGCGCTGATAATCAGAAGACAACCTTTTCCTATGATGTTCTTGGAAGACTTAAGACACGAACATATACATATAAAAACAAGCAAAGGACAGATACTTATACATATGACAGTTCGAACCGTGTAACGGAAATACTGTATGCTGATGGCACAATCGTTAAGTATCAGTATAACCAAGCTGGAGACGTTACTAGTGCTACCGACAGTCAGGGAAGAGTTACAACTTACGCTTATGATTATTTTGGAAACATAACGAAGATAACCTATCCTGATAAAACAACAGAAGTGTTTGAGTACAATGCTGAAGGTTGGAATACATCGGCTACTGACAGACTCGGAAGAAAGATTCGATTCTCATATGACAAAGTCGGTAATGTTACTCAGAAAACATATCCGAATGATACTTTCGAGAAATATGAATACGATGCATGTAACCGATTGGTAAAGGCTACTAATGTATATGGAGATGCAACTAAGTATGAGTATGACTATCTTGGTAGATGCACGAAGATAACAGATTCGAGCAACAACAGTGTCTCATATTCATATGATTACAAGGATAATGTTACTTCGATAACAGATGCTAAGAATAATAAGTATGAGTTTGAGTACGATTACAATGGTAATCAGACTAAAGCAAAGTATCCTAACGGAAGCAGTTTTGAATCCGAATACGATTCTAGAGGCCGCCTTGTATCTGAGAAGGATGCTTATGGCAATGTAACTTCATATAGCTATGATGGTATGGACAGATTGGTTTCTGTTACTGATGCCGAAGGTGGTATCTGGAGATATACATACGATGAGCTTGGTAATGTTGCTAGGGTTACGGACGCAAGAGGCAAAGTTACTCAATATAACTATGAGTTTGTTGCCGACGGCATTTTGGTTACAGTTACTAATGCTGCTAAGAAAACGGCTATTACGAAGTATGACTTGCATGGAAGAGTAAGTTACACTACAGACTTCGGTGGTACAACAACTGAATACGAATATGATGAGTATGACAGAGTAAAGACAGCAACCGTTGGTAGTGATGTAACTACTTATACCTATGATGCCAAGGGCAATGTAACCAAGGTAGAAGATCCGTCAGGAACGATAAAGTATGATTACAATGCGCAGGGCTACCTGACGCTCGTAACTAATGCGAAGGGTGAGAAGATTTCCTATGATTATAATGACGGATATCAGCTCTCCAAGATATCTGTTGATAACCAGGATATTAGCTATGGTTATGACAATCAGGGAAGACTTACATCTGTAACCGACAGCAAGGGTACGACTAAGTATGCCTATGATGAAAACGGAAACAGAAAGAGTACGACCTATCCTAACGGCTTAGTAACTACATATGAGTACAACAATATAAATGCACTTGTAAAACAGGTTACTAAGAACAAAAACGGCACTGTTATAGCAAGTTATGAATATGAGATTGGTAAAAATGGTGAGCGAACAAAGGTAACAGAACTTGGCAGAACTGTTGAGTATGAGTATGACAAACTCAACAGATTGACTAAGGAGACTGTTACCAGAGGAACTGACGTATCTGTCACATCATATGCATACGATAAGAATTCCAACCGTGTTTCCATGACGAAAGACGGAACAGTCACCACGTATGCATATAATGATCTGAATCAGATAACACGTGCAGGTAATATCAACTACACTTGGGACGAAGCCGGTAATCTTGTAAGTCAGACAACTACAACAGGTGTTTTGGTTGCTTCTTACACGTACGATAGTCAGAACAGAATGGTTTCTGCAAATGTAAGTTCAAATAGTTCCACAATTGTAGAGACATATGAATATGACTATCTTGGGAACAGAACAGCTAAAACATCCAACGGAGTAAAGACAGAATATACCACCGACCTGTCAACAGGTTACTCTCAGGTGATTAAGGCGAAGACTGCTTCTGATTCTGTCTACTACACAAGAGGATTTGAACTTATCTCAAGAAAAGAAGGTTCATCTGCTTCTTATTACATCTACGATGGTGGGCTTTCAGTTAGAGCTTTAACAAATGAGGCTGGAACTGTAACTGACACCCTTGTATTCGATGCTTTCGGTAACGAGACAGAGAAGACTGGAACTACAGGTAACAGCTATGGCTTCCAGGGTGAAGAAAAGGATGAGACAGGTCTCTACTACTTAAGAGCAAGATACATGGATCCTTCAACAGGAACATTTACCTCCATGGATACATATGGTGGTTCTCTGACTGATCCGATGAGCTTGCATAAGTATCTGTTTGCGAATGCAAATCCTGTTATGAATTCAGATCCAAGTGGGCATATGACTTTGGCTGAAGAATGCATTGTAATGGGTTGCATTGGTGCTATTTGTGGAGCCGTATATTATACAGTCGACGCCTTAGTTAATGATCCTGGTATGGAGAATCATTCTTATATAGGTTTAGTTAATACTATTCTGCTATTTGCGGTTATAGCTATTGCTGTTGTGTTAGTAATACATTTTATTGCGTTTTTATGGGAATTAATCCTAGGGTTGCTAATAAAATATGGTCCTGTTATTCTTCAATTTATAGACAATGTATTCAACAAAAAAGCGAAAGAGTTGAATTACACCGGAGAAACATTTGGACCGTTTAAAGAAGTTCAGAATGCTAATGGAGGTACTGTTTGGGTAAGCGATATGGAGGTCGGTTGGCGAGATGTTGAAGCATTATGCAATGAACTGGGAGGAAAGGCCACAGTTATTTCTGGCGTAGATGGAACAGACAGTGGAAGCGTAATAACTAATTATATTTTCCTAAAAGAAGATATGGATAATCTTTTGAAGTTGGGTGTGGATTTGCGAGATTATAATTCATATTCTATGAGTTGGTTAGCAGACAGAGTTAATTCAGATGGTGTTACTGTACTTGCATGGTGTTTTAGCGCACTTAGCGAATTAGCGCACAAGATACTCTGTTGATTGATTTGCTACTATACGGAGGAATAATATGAGTTATGAGACATTATTAGTGGATGTAAAATCTAAACCTCTATATGTGTGTTCTGTATGTAAAGAAATTGGATTAATTTCTAGGCCCGGTGAAATGCCTGATGATTTTCCAATAAATATTTGTCATAACTGTGGCTATATTTGGAAATATAATCGCGATCTTTATGACGAGAAATTATGGTTTGATTCATGGCAGGAAAACGGTTCTGTTGTTCTCTATGATTTGCCTTTGAAAGAAAGATGTCAACTGTTTGAGAAGATAACGGACTCTGTTAATCGAAAGAAATATTTCTGTTTAACTGATGAGCAAATCAAAAACAGAGAAATTGACCAACGGGTTTTTACACAGCATGGATTTAAAAGAAAGGTCAGGAGAAGAAGTGTTATTGTTGACTGTGTTGGTGAACAAACAGAATCATACAGATATGAGACAAACAAATTGATCAATATCGCTGGTAACGATGGATATATTTCGATAATAGAAAGTCATAAAAGAGTTTATTTATTGGCCAGTGATTATCTGTCAGTTGATGGGGAAGGGGTATCCTGTCCCGTAAGACATTTTTATCCTGGTTTGATGCCTTACTTGTTTGCGGGTGTGTATTCATTGGATAAACCGTGTTTGCTTAGAGATAAAGACGGAAAGACTTATAACATATCTATTAAATGAGCACTTGATAATCAAATAATTGCGAGCCAGTATAAATAATCGAAACCAAGTTGTGAGTGTTAAAATTGTAGCCTTCTAGGGAAGCAATTCCATAGAAGGCTTCTTATTAATCAGTTCTTACTCACTTAATATAGAATGCAATTATCATCCATTATTTTCCTAAGCCTGCATATTTCTTCAATTAGTGCTGGAACGTCTTGTCTGGCATGTGCGATGAAGTCTTGATCATCGGTCGAAGCACCTGTTAATTCGATGTCATTACCAGCTGTTCTGATAAAGCTGCATCCGCTGGTATGATCTCGTCCCTCAACAAAAGAGATCCAAGGACCTTCTGTTACTCTTTCGCATCGCTCTTTAATTCTCTTTAACTCTGTATTATCCATAGGCTTTATATCCCTCTCAAGTCTTTTTGAAAGTATAGCATGAGCTTGCCAGGTAAAGATCTGCAGTAGCCTATCGGGCTTCTATTTCGCCTTTGCCTTTGAAACCATATTGGTTGTCTGTTATTCCTGCTTTGTGCAACTTACACCCATAAGGCGGGCTGTGGGGGGCTTAAAATGTCGAATGTAATATTACAAATCAAATAGGGGCAATGATATTATCTTCTCAATAATTTATCCCGGAGGGGTTGGACATGGGTAAATCAAAGACAAATTCCAAGCCGAAGAAGTATAAGGATTTCAAGTCATTCCTTAAGGCGAAGGATATCAAGTTTTCAGCAAAGACTTATTTCGTTGATGCAATGGGCGGTATGGCTCAGGGACTTTTCGCATCACTTCTTATCGGTACGATTCTTTCTACTATCGGTAAGTATCTCGCAATGGTCGATGTTGAAGCTATTGGCAGACTTGCTCATTTTATTACAAAGGCAGGTTCTCTTGCTTCCGCAGTTACCGGTGCTGCAATCGGTGTAGGTATCGCAGCTGCTCTTAAGGCACCCATGCTCGTTATGGCTTGTGCTGCAGTTGTCGGCCAGTTCGCAAACGCTTATCCCGGCAAGCCTTATGCTGCAGGTCCTTTGGGCGTTTTCGTTGCAGTCATCATCGCTGTTGAATTAGGTAAGATGGTTTCCAAGGAGACAAAGGTGGACATCCTTGTAACTCCTATTGTTACTTTAGGCTTTGGTTTCCTTTCCGGATACCTGATCTGCCCCCCGATCGCCATTGCCATGAACTGGCTCGGAACATTCATTAACGAAGCTACAAAGCTCCATCCGTTCGCAATGGGTATCGTAATCTCCGTTGTAGTCGGTATCATCCTCACACTTCCTATCTCTTCTGCAGCTATCTGCGCATCGATCGGTATCGCAGGTATCGCAGGCGGCGCCGCTCTTGCAGGCTGCTGCGCTCAGATGGTCGGCTTCGCTGTCGCATCTTACAGAGAGAATAAGTGGGGCGGACTTGTTTCGCAGGGTCTTGGCACATCAATGCTCCAGATGCCTAACATCGTAACCCACCCTCAGATCTGGATACCTGCAACTCTTGCTTCCGCGATCACAGGCCCTATGGCTACAATGATTTTCAAGCTCGAGTGCAACGGTGTTGCAGCAGGCATGGGCACATGCGGTCTCGTAGGTCCTATCGGATGCTTCTCAGCTATGTCTGAGTCCGGAACACTTAACTGGTATGCATGGCTCGGCATGTTCTGCATCTGCATTTTCACACCTGCAGTGCTCTCTTTGCTCTTCAGCGAGATCATGAGAAAGCTCGGCTGGATCAAGGAAGGCTACATGAAGCTCCAAGGCTGATTTTCCGCATGTTTGCGGGTTTTCAGGCCTAAAATTGCTTTGAGAATCGAATTGTTGATTTGGTATATTTTCGCCTTGGATTTGCCAAAAAGATAAGGGCAATTTGACATCATTGGAATTTGAGAAAATCGAATATAATGCATACAAGGGAACTTGAATAGGAACCCTTTCGACATTTAAGTTAGTTTTAAATGTTTTTTGTTTCTCATAGACGCGGCTTCCGGCAAGGGGGCCGCGTTTGCATTTGGCATAATTAATCATCTTGTGGTAAAAGTAGCGTATAAGAACTACCGAACGTATAGGTTTATCAAGCGCGAAAATAAGGAGGGCTGATTATGCCACCCGGAGGAAGAATGGGCGGCCCGATGGGCGGGCAGTACCTGACAGAAGAAGAGAAGAAGAACCAGCCTAAGGTAACGCCTGAACTGTTAAAGCGCGTTTTCTCATATCTGAAGCCTTACACAAAGCAGCTGATCTTAGTACTCATATGCATAATAGTATCGTCGTTTTTCTCGCTCCTGCCGTCGATCCTGACGGGCAAGATATTAGATGAAGGCCTTCTTAAAAAGGACTTCAAAGCACTTGTTTTTTACATTGCACTGTCCCTTGCAGTAACGCTT
>OCTX010910907.1_pt1 | contig 12426 bp, 14 predicted proteins | sample 1539691 | NCBI WGS metagenome assembly OCTX01 (sample SAMN02144231, study PRJEB22623) | gut metagenome | biome: sheep rumen | host: Ovis aries | place: New Zealand
CATATCTTCTTCTTTCCGGGCATCAGATGCGTTTAAGAACATTTCTCTGCGTTCCAGCCCGGTCAGCGTGTCATCACCTACGACCTGAATCACCCTGGCTGTTCCTTCACCCTCTCCGCCGACATAGCACACAGTCTTCAGCAGCTGGTCATTCTCTTCATAAGTCGCCGAATTAATGTTGTTGTATGTCTGTGCAAAGATTACACGTGGAACATTGCGCTGCGCCACCGATCGGTCAACACCTTTGTAAAGCTCGAACGTGATCGTTTTGTTGGTGAAATCAGGTCTAAACCGATAGCCAATGTTCGCTGACTTCGCCAGCTTCGTTTCGTATTCCTGCAGATTTTTGTACGTTGCTTGCATCGTCACACGTTCCGAATAGTTGTGAAGCGTTCCTAATTGAACGAGAGGAATCGCCACCGCTCTCGACAGCAATTCCCTCATTACGACTTCAGTCTTTTTGTTTTTGGCGGTGTATGTCGGTCTGATGATCCGCCTTGTCATATACGATGACAGAAACCGACCCTTGATCACCATTTCGTTTTTTACTGCGTTCTGTTCCATCCGGATGGACTCAATGACACCAGCTTCAGCTGCGCCACGCATCCATACAAGTCTGCCCAACTTCAGCAGCTCCCTGTTGTTTGTGATTGACGGACAGTTTATCTGAAAATCGCCCGGTTCGTAATACTTACGGTTCCACATGACTGATGTTTGGTTCTCGATCAGTCCCTGGAACATCATTTCCGCATCGTAGATTCTAACTTCCATGTTATGCGCTCACATACTTCAGCCTATAGCTGATTTCTACCATGAGATTTTCGGCTCCTGAATCCGCAGAATAACCAAACGTATTGATTCCTCTCATAAGCTGAATGAAAGTCGAATCTTCCGTCAGATATTGATTCACATTCGTGGCCACGCCGTCATGCGTAAGAGTCACACGCTTGTTGTTATCAGCCGTGTAAATCGTCAGCGTGTCCCCTCTGGTCAAGTTCATAGGCTTGCTGGCCGTTCCGATTGTGATGTGCTCCTGCGTTTCTACCTTCGTCACAGTTGGATTCGTTACCGCATCGGCAACTGTCAGCTTGATGACCATACCGATATTGTTTGCAGCATTATCGTTCATGATCTGCTCGATTGCAACCTGTTGCCTATAGCCAAACTCTTCGCCTACTCCGGTAACCACTGCGTTATTGGTCAAATACACCAACGTAATCGTGCCGTCCACGGTTGAACTGATTGTGTTTGCACCAGTTGCCAGCGTCCCTTCCTGAGCAGATACGGAATAGGTGTGTTCACCATCATCGTATTCCAGCGTTATCGGATGTTGCTCAAGCGCAGTCTTGAACTGTGCGCCAGTGGTAAGGCTTTGCGCCCAATCTGCAGTTACGATCACGGTTCCGTTCGATGTAACTATGCCGATGCTGTTGTCAGGCATAGCCGACATCACTGTTACTGCTTCAACCGGAACAAGCGAATCACAGCGTGATGCCGATGCCCCCGGAAGCAACGATGCGCAGCGGAAAAACTTTCTACCGTATACCGTTGTCGGATTGCCCCACACTTCTGAGCTTTGCCCGTTGAACACGATTCCCTTCTTCGTTACTTTCAGCACGCCGGTGTTGACATCCCACGATCCTGTCGTGATTGGAAAATCGCTGTAAGTCGTATATGTCTCGCTGTTCACCAAGATGGGAATTCTATCATACAGCGCAAATGACCGTATATTCGTAGGGGATGGCGTCCCACTGCCAGCCTGTTCAGATTCAAAGTCTATGGCCATGCTAACCCAACTGGTGTTATACGCATCGTCAATCGTTATCGGATTGCCAGTTTCTGTCTTCTGTTGTCTGGCGTTCTCTATGCCGGGGAATTCATGAATGAATTCAAAACCGGCGACCCATGATGCCATGACCACTGTCACATCATTCATGGCATAAAAGAACGGATCTGGGCACAACAGCGAAACGGTATAAGTCCGTGCCCCGTCCTCGCCGGTGCTGTTGAGGCTTTCAACGTAATAGTCGATTTGTCTGACATTCGGATCTTCAGAGAATACCAGATTGCCCGTCTCTCCCGACTTGAACAGCGCCTGAAGCAGATTACGGTTGAACACATGGTCTGTGTTGTCTTTCAGCGTAAGCACAATGTTCCGAATCTTAGCGACACTTCCCTGATATGCTCCGCCGTCAGACATCGTGTTTTGACTGATCGTGACTGTGTTCTCAGCAAGATAAGCACCTTCACAGTCAACAAGAAGAAACGGAGTCAGCCCACGTTCGGCAAACGTAAGCTTAACTCCGTCCTGATTAGTGCATGTTATAGATCTATCGTTCATATTCCGCTCATCCTCAGTGCCAGCTGCTGTGTGGCATTACGTGTCTGCCGGGCAACTTCCCACGGTGACAGCTCGGTCGGTGAATTGATCGTGATGTTCTGTGTGAAGCCGTTTCCTACTCCGTAGCCGGTGCCGTCAATCGCTCCGGACAGCCTCAGTGACGGGTCATTCAGATCCACGTAAGACTGCACATCAGTCAGTGCATCCTGCACAAGATCCATATTGGATGTGATACCTTTTGCGATACCGGCAGGAATCCATCGACCGACTTCTTTTGCGAAAAGCTTTGAAGGTGAAGCGATTCCGAAGAAACTCTTAACCCTGGAAGTCAGCTGTCCGCATGCCTCGATTGCAGCTCCTGTCAGATTTTTCACAGCATTCGTTATGCCGGATGCGATACCGCCGATGATGTCGCTTCCGATGCCGGAGAAATCAACATTGAAAGCGCTCTTGATAGATTCAACAACTTCACCGATCTTATCCGTCACTGTGTGGATTGCACTTCCGATACCGCTCACCACATTGCTTATGATCTCAGATCCCTTGTTTTTCATCGTTTCCATCGTGTTGGTGAATGCATCAACTATGGTTTTAATGACTTCACCGATTTTGTTTGAAACATCCTTGATTTTGTTGCCGATACCGGTGACAAATTTAGCGATGAGTTCCATACCATGATTCAGCATCACGTTCCTGGCTGCGATACATGCATCATAAATCGTTTTGATGATGTTTGCGATTCCGCTTATGACATCCGGAAGCTTGCTTGCGATACCTATGACAAGCTTGAAGATTAATTCAGCGCCGTACTTCAGAAGCTGCGGCAGTGCAGCAATAAATGCTGCAAACACGTTCCTAAGAATCGTATTGATGGAAGCCAGCACATCCGGAAGTTTGCTCATGATGCCGTTGACCAGCTTCAGGATCATGTCACCGCCCTGCTTCAGAATAGTCGGAAGCTTGCTGACTATAGTGGTCAGAAAAGTCGATATAAGCTGCGTCGCACTGGTGCCGACTGCTGGCATACTGCCTGTGATACCTGCCACCAGATTGCGCAGCAGGTTCATACCATGTTCTTGGATCATTGGTACAAGCGCTGTCATTGCAGCACTCATTGCCGGTGGAATGGCTGCCATAACGTTGCCGACCATCGGAATAAGGTTATTGAACAGGAAAGCACCAACTGAAGAAATCAGATTGGTCATGGCTGCCTGTACATCTCCGCCGGTGGACAGTGTAGCCAGTACGTTTGTGACAGCTGCCTTCATGGCTCCAAAAGAGCCAGAGAACGTTTCAGATGCTTCTTGTGCTGCAACTCCAGTTAGACCAAGGTCTTCCTGTATGACATGGATTGCCTCATATACATCACCAAGGTTGTCGATGTTGTATTCAACACCCGACAGCTTCGTTGCGTCCTTCAGAAGCCGTTCCATCTCGGTCTTGGTACCACCGTAGCCGAGTTTGAGGTTGTCCAGCATCGTATAGTTCTGCTTGGCAAAACCTTGATACGCTGACTGAATGTTCTCGATCGGTGTGCCCATCTTTGCAGCGTTGTCAGTCATATCCATGATGGCTGTGTTGGCTGCTTCGACCGCCTTCGCTGTATCGCCCTCAAAAGCCTGTTTCAGCGATGCACCGAAGCTGACTGCCTGCTCAGCATAGTCATTCGCTGATATACCAGCTTTGGCTGCTTCCATGGCATATGCCTTAGCTGCGTCAGCTGCGTCCCCGTACAGTGTTTCAAGACCGCCGAAGGACTGCTGAAGCGCTCCGCCTTCATTGAGTGCTGCCGAAATGCCTTTGGTGATCGTTGCGCCGATACCAGCTGCAACCAGTACATTCTTCAGCTTACCGGCAAGCGAATTACCGGCTTTTTCTCCGGCTTTCTCTCCGGCTTCCGAAGCATCATTGTTCAATGCATCAGTCAGCTCGTTTTTGATTCCTTTAGTTGTTGGGATGATCTGAACATAACCTTTTGCTATATCAGGCATGTCATCACCGTCCTTTCAGGATCTTATTCCTTGCTTCCCAGAATTCTTCCGGTGAAGCGTAGGAAGCCACTGCCTTGCGTTTCGGCTTATCAGCCAAAATCATTTCGGCAATCGACTTCGGTCTGTTTCTGTTGTGCTGGCCATCTTTGGTCTGCTGCCAGATCAGTATTCCGAGCCGGTCGACCGCATAAGCCAGCAAGAGTATGTCATCCGGAGCTTTCGCCCCGCTTATTTTCTGTTTGATTCTTGAATTGTCCCTTAAACCGGAAGCAAGGACAGCGATCAGCGATGCTGGTCTGCTGTCCATGTCATAAATTCCGTATGTCTCAGCCAGATCGCATATAAGTGCATCTCTGTCTGTGCGGATCATTCCGGCAAGGGTTAAGAGTTTTTTCCGAGTGTCCCCAGTGCTGTGAACACTTCGCTGACGGTGTCGTTGACAGCCTCAACCGGCACTTTGCCATTCTCGTTCCGGAGATGATCATACAGTGCTTTCTTCTGTTCTTTGCCGAACAGCAGTGTGATGACCTTAGTCAGTGCAATCGGATTGGACTCGATTTCGGAGAGTGCTTCGAACAGCTCCATATTGTCCAACGCATCGTCATCGACTTCATAAACGAAGCCATTACTTGTCTTACCCTTCATTGTGAATTAACCTACGCTGTCTTTGTGTATTCGTAGGATGTGTTACCGGCTTCATCCGGCAGTGCCGTGATTGTCGGATTGTATCCAACCGGCTCGCCATCGACATAAGTGATGTCGCCCATTTCGCTGACCTTTCCATTCGGCACAACGATTCTGCTGATTGCTCCGTTATAGAGCAGTTCAAACACAAATGCGTGTGCTTCCAGTTCTTTGGAATTGACCTTTGTGGTCATTCCGTCAGCCAGGGAACCTGTTACGTTCGTGTCACCAAATGCGACCTTACGTACTGCCTCACGCATGACCTCGATCATCGTGAAACTGAATGTTTCGGCATAATCGGTCTGTGTTGTCATGACCGTATCACCGCCCCAAGCCTTGATTGCGTCGGAATCTCTGGTGATGCCCTGTGTCAGACCATCTTCGGAGATGTAACCGAGTTCTTCGAACGTTTCATCCAGTGGTGAAACTGCATCTGTCGGAAGCGTTGTCCCTACCGGCGCAACAAAGATTGCACCGCCAATCTTAGGCTTTCCGGCTGTTACGTTGTTTACGTTATTCGCCATCTGTTTTCTCCTTAATAATGTGTAATGTCAAACACCGCCTGATAGCGGTATCTCTTTGTTGATTCATCCGTGAAGTTGTAATCACTGTTTATATCGACTCTGGTGACCTGCGCAAGCACGATCGCATTCAGCATGACGGTCTTCACTTCATCGTTGAGCATGGCTGCTTCATAAAGCGAATCAGCGTAGGACTGCACTGCAACCGTTGACTGGTAAAGCCTGTTTGTCAGACTCGACCCAGTCTTTTCGACTACAACGAAACGCTCCGGCTCATCAGAAGGATTCGGAACGCTCGGCATCTCCATATAGACCGGCACTGTCAGCTGACTCGATAAATAGTCATAAATAACTTTCTCAATAATCATTCGTGAAGTGCCTTCAGCAAGGTGTTGTTCTTGCTGTTGTCCTTTCTGGCTGATGCTGTCTCAGCCCATACACGCCCAACGGCTCTGTTACTTACTTGAACGTTTGATTCATACCCGGCACCGACATTCCGTGACACCGCAGCTGTCACTTCCTGCACACGTGCCTGGATCTCCGGAGACTTCAGCAGTTCACGCACTCCACTCTGTATAAGTGTGACTTTAATCTTACTCATAGCGCTCGCACTTCACTTTCTTGTGCCAGCTCAGCGGAATGTTTGCCTCAATGCCTTCGACAGGAATTCCAAACGTTCTGAACTTGTGACCGAAGAACTCCACTATCTGGTTTTCCCAGTCATGCGTGTCGCCTTTGGGAATGCCCAGCACGTAAGTGATCATTCTGCCTGTCATGCTCAGTTCGTCTGTTCTTTCTGCCGGTGTCGGCTCTCCGATCAGAACGTTGTCGACCGTCTCAGCCACCAAATCATAAGTCGGTGCGCCGAATGCATCTGTGCCTGTTTGTGTCTTAGTCCATAGTGTAACGGTTGCTCCAGTTATCATATGGCTCCAAGACTCCGTATCTTTGCCGTTTAAGACCTAAACGCTTGAGGTCTGACGGAAGAATCGCATTGCCGATGCCACCGCCGGGGACAGCATAAGTACCGCTCCAGCTGTAGCCCAAACCGCTCTGTGATTCCTGTGTCATAGGTTCTCCGGTTGTGCTCTGGCGAAGGACTCTGCTGACCTCAGATACAAGCACTTCCTTTGCTGCCGAAGCTTCTCCCGGAATTTCTTCCACCATCTGGTCAAGGTCTCTTCCGACACGGTGCGCATATAAACGCAGTTCATCAGAAAGCAAAGGAAGCAACGCAGTTGCCCTTGTTACTTCCTCTGGTGTTAAAGGTCGAAACAGAGTGATTACATCTTCAACTGTTGCATAAGCTGAAGACATTTACCTTACCTCGTTTCTTTAGCTGTTAATAGTCCAATTGCGCACATCGCCTCTAGTAACAGTGCCATCCAGGGCAATCGTATACTGGCATCCAACGAATGACAGTTGTGCGTCATCAATTTCAAAAGACAGCTCCTGAACCATAGCTCCGAATTCTTCGGCAAACGCACCGAGTCCAAGCGTCTGGTGGTCAACGTAGTTAACCAGGCAAACACACGGTGTGGTAAACATTGCTCTAAGCTCGTCAATGCTCTTGTCGCACTCAAATGTGTTACCCGATTTTGTGATCATCACCGTTGGCAGCACGCCACCCTCGATACGATTCATATCAGTGGCGTTAATGATATCGCCTGTTACCCATGTTTTTGACATAGATTTTCTCCTTTAGTGGATTTTAGCCGACAGCTGATGTGCCGACGATCGCACTACCGACCACTGCGGTAGCTGAGGTCATTCCCCCACTACGCTTGCGAACCAAGTCGGTGCAAGGATTCCCCAACCGATGTATGCTTCTGCTCTCAGATATACCTGATTGTGTCCCTTCAGGTCGCCAGCCTGTGCATCGTTGTCCGGGTTACCGTATTCGATAACTTCCAGCGGAATCTCTTTCGCATATCCCCAACGGAATGCAGAGAAGTCACCGACATAAGCCAAAGCAACATCGCCTGTAGCTACAGTGCCATTGACAGCCAGGGTCATAGCACCCAGTGTCTCCGGATGTGCACCGAAGCTGAATTCACGGTACAGCGGAGCACCATCAGCCTTCATGGCAGCCAGTGCGGAACGCATAGCCGGAGCGATTGCAAGACCGTTTGCAGTAGCGCCTACAGTGTCAATTTTTGCGATAGCAGCATCGATGTTTGCGTCTGCCATTGCTGCAGCATAGGTAATCTTGTTTGCGTTCGGAATCTGAGCATCGAGGTTGTTGGTGCCAACAACTGTGGAAGCAGTGCCGGTTCTCGGATTCAGGCCATGCATTGCAGCAATATCGAAGCCACGTGCAAACTTCTTTGCTGCGCCTTCAGCAAATGTGCGGAGAATATCCATACGATATTCTTCGGAACCGTACAGGAATTCATCAGAAACACGGAGACCATACTCAAACTTTACCGGGCGAATTACTTTCGGTGCAGCTACTCCACCGCCATTGCTCTTTGCGTCATTCTCGCCGACAATGTCAGCTTCTTTGTCCAGGGTGAAAACCATTTCTGTTGTGCCGTTGAACGGAATCGGGCGCTGAGCGGACAGCTTAGCCAGAGCGGATTCGCCAACAACTGCGTTGAACATTTCTTCAACGATCTGTGTAGGAAGATTTGTTCCTCTTGTGATTACGTTTGCCATTTTTTCCCTTTCCTTACCGTTTAGGTAGCTTTTCAAGCACTTCTTTCAGTGCCATGTCTTTGGCATCTCCGGATGCCTTTTCTGTGTTGCGTGTAATACCGAAGTTTGTGCTGCCGGTCATACGTGACAACCGTTCGGCACTTTCGCTGATGGTTTTTTCATCTTCACCCTGCAAGAACTCAACAGCATCATACGGAAGATTCTTCTCATGTACGATTCTGCTCTTGAGGCTTGCAACCTCATAAGCATGAATCTGACCGGTCATCTCCTTGAACTTCTTGTCATAATCCGCATACTTCTTCATTGCCTCAGCATGCGCATTGTTCAGCTTCTCAATCTCGGCTTTGTGTGCCTCTGACAGCTTTGCCAGATCGTCTGGGGATGTCCAGCCGGTGAATTCTTCCCTTGCCTTCTTCTCGGCTCTATCAAGTCTGTCCTTGATCCTGTTGTCGAACTCTTCCTGTGTGTCGATTACTTTAAATTCAGCCATGTTTTTCTCCTTCCACTATTAACCGCTGTGTCTGCGTAACTATGTAAAAGGGCACGGAGTGGTGCCCTAATACCCAATCTTTTGTTTTCTCCGTTCCTTGGTGGTTGAGCAGATCCAGAAAGCAAATGCCAGGGATTCAACGATGCTGACATCGATGCGGTCCTTCATTGATCGAAAGCCAAATGCTCCATTGCTGCCAATCAAACGCTTTTCGCAGTGGCTGACCGCCTGTGTTACTGACGGCTGACCATTGTGACACAGCGTTTCGTCATCAACAGCCTGTCGGAATGCTGCATAAGCTGTGACTGCTTCCTGTCCTGTAGGCTGTATGATACGTGCCCCTGTGTGCCTCGTTTGCAGGGCATTCCAGAGCAGTTCGCCTTTTCCCTTGCCATCTATCACCACCGCTTCAAGCTGTGCCGTACAGATGAATTGAATCAGCCAATCAAAGCCGTCTGATTGCGGTCGACAGTCCAACGTTTCAACGAAGATCTTCCCGTCTCCGGTGCGCACCGCAATGCTCGCCGAAACGTTCTTGCCGTCTGATCCGAATTTAACTGCACAGAAAAGCTTGCCCCTGAATGAAGGCAAGCCGGTTACTTTAAGCGTATTCCAGTCGGCTTCGGTTATTTCTGACTTCAGCTCATAGCTGTGCCAGTAACCGAGGCGCTGGATGATGAAATCAAGATGGTTGCTGACATCCTCAGATCTCACGGTTCTTTCTCTAAGGATGTAACCCATAGAAGGATTCGTTTCATACCATAGGTCTACATCACGGATGTCTTCCGGCTCGGCATAGATTGACCATTCTGCCCAACCGGCATCTTCTGTCTGACCGGCAAGCACACGCTTGCGATAGTTCACGAAGACATCGCCTTTAGAAGATATGGTCGGCGGTGTTCCGCAGAATATCGTTTGCGGATTCGGAGACGCTGCAATCGTGTAGATCAGCGCTGCCTGTTGTGTGCTGGTGTATTCCTGGGCTTCATCGATGACCAGTAAGTCGAACGATTCGCCGATTCCCCCGGCTTCCGTCCTCGTTCTGAAGACGGCTGTGCCACCGTTCGTCAGCATGATCTGTTCAAGACCGTACTGTTTCGTTGCCTTGAACGATCTATCTGGCGGTGCCTGTCCCTTCTTGGCTCTGCCAAGTTCGACATAACCGGCTGCGGTAAGCAGCTTAAGCAATCGATTCCATGCAGCATGTGATGTCGATGTCTTGTGTGCGGTGTGACAGATGTTCTCACCGTTCACCAGTCCCCACATCTCTCTCATGGTCAGGATCTCACCTTTGCCGTTCTGCCTAGGCACCTCATACCCAAACTGTTGATGAGTCCACAGTCCGTCATCGTTCTGTGCCATGACATCTGTGATAAGCAGCTTCTGCCAGTCCAGAGCCGTGCGCCCTGACTGTTCATAAAGCGTGTATGCTTCTGTTCCTTTGCTCGTTTGGAACGGTAAAACAACGGTTTGTGTCGGAGTCTGGCGACCATAACGTTCTGCCATTCTCCTACTTCCTTATCTGTAATTCAGTCTGTGATTTCTTGCGTAGTCAATCATGTAGCCGATGCCGAAGCGGTCAATGTCATCTTTGTACTGGTTCACAAAGATGGAAGCGCCCCGATCGGAGTAGCCAAGTTGCTTTTGAACTTCTTCGATGATGCCTTTTCTTGTCTGCGTCCGCCGGATCTGTTCGTCACGCTTGGCTTGTTGCTCAGCTTGCTTCTGCTCGATCAGATTCGCCGAATTCTTTGCATCTTCATCAGTCCAAACCGCCTTCGACCACACATCCTGTCGCTTTGTTCCCTGGGTGAAGGTTACCGTGCACCGGCAGCCGTCATGCCTACGATAGACATCGTTGCCTGTGTTCTTCACTGTCGAATAGTCATAGGTGCCTTCCAGCGCTTTGCACCAGTCGCAGGGGATCGTGTAAGACCCTTTCCGCTTTCCTTTGCGCTCGATACGCTGATACGCTTCAGCCTTTCTGACTATGGTTGTCTTGATACCTGCCTTGTCGCTCACTTTCGCATTGTCTCTGACCGCATCGTCAACCGTGTTTTCCGAGTAGTTGACCAGCGGTTCTTTCATCATCCACTTGGCTTTATCGTACTCATCATAACTGGCGACCTTATCAACAAATCCGTTGATACGATCCGTATCGACTTTCGGAACCTGTGGCGCAAGACCGATACCGTTTGCCTTGTTCATGTTTGTCTGTATCGTTTCACAGACATCGGCGACCAGATCATGGTCAGCTGTCAGCAATGGTGTCAGAACCTCTTCGGCGACCTCATGCGACATGTAGGAAAGTGAACCTGTCTCGCCTAGAATCGAATCAGAAAGCATTTCGCCGATTCGCACAGCGTACTCGTTTGCAACTGCATAATCAGTGCCATCACGCACTCTGTTTGCAATCTGCCTTAGTTTCCTGTCGGATCTCACCTTCTTGGTGAACGCTTCCGAGATGGATCTAAGCAGATTCTCACCGAAATCACTCATTTTCTTCCAGTCCAATCAGCTCGTCTTCAGTCTCATCTGCTTCGATGCCGGTCAGCATACGCAGATTGTCTTTGCTGAAGTAACCAGGAACTGCCTGATTGATCTTCACCGCTCCGTCTCCGACCGTGGAAAGCATTGCTGCATCTGGTTCAAACACTGGTGCCCACATCGGCTTGATATCCGCAGTCAATGAACGTGCGTAATCTTGTTCATCCCGGAGTGACGCAGCCACATAGCCTACATTTGTGAATGCGGTGCCGTATGACTTCTGTGCTCGTCTTGCAATCAGCCTCAGTGATTCATGCGCTGCCTTGATTGCCTCTGCTGAACTTGGGTTGTCTGTAACGAATCCCAGATCGTCAAGAGTCAGACCAGTTTCACCGGCGAACATTGCTGCCGACATCCGGAGCTGTTCCGTGTATGGCGACATGCTCTGCTGTGTAAACTGCCCAAGCTTCGGAGAATCACCGGCTTCATCCTTATCAAACCGAAGGAATGAAGACATGGTTGCCTTCCATGTATCCATCGGGTCGGCTTCCGGATCTAAGCCGGTCACATACTTCTGAGGGAATGAATAAAACTCAGCAGACACTTCAGCACGTTCCATGGTATTCATGGCGAACTGCTGATAGTACATTGCAGCCCGACTGATACGGCTGTGACCGAACGGTCTTTCCGATGATGGCTTATAGACCACCGGCACAAGCAACGGATAAAGCCCAGGGTTCTCTTCCCTGTTGATCACCACACCGTGCTCATAGTACTCGGTGTACTTCGGCGTGAAGTACGCTTCCAAGACTGGTCTTCCGTCTGTGTCTCTGTCTAGTACCGCATAGCCTTCTTTGAGCAATCCTGAGAACTCATCTATGATGCCGGTTGCGTCCTTAGCTGTAAGAACCGACAGCTTCGGTGTGCGTTCTTCCCCGTCTCCGTGCGAAACGTGCACGAAAGCACAGCTGGCGATGAGCGATTCCCTGATCGCAGAATCGAAGAAGATATCCGGGTTGTTCATGTCGAAGATCTGCTGTGCGCTGAAGTAATCCGTGCCAGGCTCAAAGCCTTCGAAGATCAACCGATCGGCAAGACCATCGACAGCCTTGGCGCACCAGCCCAGGGTTGCAGCATACATACCTTTCAGCCAGGGTGGAACGAGCAGTCCCTTTTCCCGTTGCTTTGCTTTCTGTTCATAGTATTTGTATCTCAGCTGCACACGTGGCTCTTTCAGAGTCAGCTTGTTCTTGA
>OCTX011941333.1_pt1 | contig 12426 bp, 7 predicted proteins | sample 1539691 | NCBI WGS metagenome assembly OCTX01 (sample SAMN02144231, study PRJEB22623) | gut metagenome | biome: sheep rumen | host: Ovis aries | place: New Zealand
AACTCAAAAGTATTATAGAAGTTTTGAAGAATATAAAGACTTAGTTCTTGTTGCTGTAAAGAATAATGAAGTACTTGGTTATAGTTGTTTTGATGTTAAAGAAAAAACTTATAAGTATGATTCAGAGTTGGTTAGTTTGTATGTTAAAAATGATTATCATTATATGGGAATTGGTACAGCATTATTTAATGAAACGTGTAAAGAACTTCTATCAAGAGGTAGAAAAGATATGATTGTTTGGTGCTTAAAAGAAAATACTCCTGCAATTGATTTCTATTCACGAATGGGTGGAATTAAAAGCGAAGAAAAACTTGCTGTAATTGGAGATAATAAATATTTAGAATATGGATTCTATTTTGATCTAGAACAATTTGATAAAGACAATTCTTTTTAAAATGTATAAAATGAGTACTTTAACACTTAAAATAAACTGTTTTGTTTGACTTTTAGCTGAAAATGGTGTAACCTTTTAAAAGTAAGTTTGATAACAAACAAAAATTTATATGAAAAAAGGAATGATTGCGATGTCAAATAAAAAGAAAATTGATTTAACAGCTGAGGGTTTAGCACAAGTAGAAGAAGAATTAAAAAATTTAAGAGAAGTAGAAAGACCTAGAATTATTCAAGCAATTAAAGATGCTAGAGCACAAGGTGATTTATCTGAAAACGCTGACTATGATGCTGCTAGAGACGAGCAAGCAAAAACTGAGGCTAGAATTAAAGAACTTGAATATATAGTTGATAATGTTAATATTATTGAAAAGGTTGAAGGTGAAGTTGGACTTGGTTCAACAGTTACTGTTAACTTTGTTGATGACGATGAAGAAGAAGTTTATAAGATTGTTGGTACTACAGAAGTTGATGTAGACAACAACATGATTTCTAAAGAATCTCCAATCGGTGAAGCACTATATGGTCATAAAGAAGGAGAAGTTGTTACTGTTAATCTACCAAATGGTGGAGGATACGAAATAAAGATTGCTAAGATTGCTTAACAATCTCTTTTTTTTATGTAAAAATTATATTATAATAACTAAACAAAAAAGAGGTGGCTAAATGGAAGCAGAACATTATTTTACTAATAATGCTGATTTAAAAAGTGAAACTAGAAAGATTAATTATAATTACAAAGATATTACTATAGAGTTTACTTCTGACTTAGGGGTGTTTTCTAAAGATAAACTTGATTATGGATCAAGACTTTTAATTGAAACTTATATTGAAAAAGGTAAAAGTGGAGTAACTCTTTTAGATGTTGGATGTGGATATGGTTTTATTGGACTTAGTCTTGCTAAGATAAAAGGATGCATTACTACCATGGTTGATGTTAATAAAAGAGCAGTTCATTTAACTGGTATGAATATTAAGAATAATAAAATCAATAATGCTAAGGTATTTGAATCAAATATATATTCTGAAGTAAAAGATAAGTATGATGTAATTATTACAAATCCTCCTATTAGAACTGGTAGAGAAACTGTTTTAGAATTTCTAAGAGGAGCAAGGGAACACTTAAATCAAAACGGTGAAGTTTGGTTTGTTATGAGAAAGAATCACGGAGCCTTAACTGTGGCAAAATTACTTGAAGATATCTATTCCGTAGAAATAGTTGAAAAAAGCAAAGGTTTTTTGATTTTTCGCTGTATTTAGGGGTTGACGTAGAAATAAGTTGCTAGTATAATTTTATGTTGGTGACTTATTTCTTTTTTTGGTGGAAATATTTCTCAAAATTACTATAGTATTGGGGTGAAAAGATGTCATACAAAGTTCAAAAATTTGGTGACTTTAGAGAAAGAAGAAACTTCTCTAAGACAAATAGTATATTAGAGTTATCTGATTTACTAGCAATTCAAACTGAGTCATATGACAGATTCCTAAAAGAAGGTATCGATGAAGTCTTCAAAGATATTTTTCCTATTGAAAGTTTCACAGGAAAAGTTTCTTTAGCATTCGATTCATATTCATTTGGTGAACCTAGATATGACGTGAAAGAATCTAAGGAACGTATGGTAACATACTCAGCTCCTTTAAAGGTTCAAGCTCGTGTATTCTTAAATGAAACAGGAGAAGTTAAAGAACAAGAAGTGTTCTTAGGTGACGTTCCAATGATGACTGAAGCAGGAACATTCATCATTAATGGTGTTGAACGTTTAATCCAATCACAATTAATCAGAAGCCCAGCTATCTATTTTTCAAAAGATATAGATAAAAATGGCCGCCCAGTTGTATCAGGTGAGATTATCCCTAACCATGGTACATGGCTTGAATACGAATTAGATGCAAGAGATGTAGTTTATATCAGAATTGATAGAACTAGAAAAGTTGCAGCTACTACTTTCTTAAGAGCTTTAGGTTTATCTTCTGACGAAGAGATTCTAGAAATGTTCGGTGAAGATAACCAATTCATTAAAAATACTCTTGAAAAAGATTCAACAAAGAATACTGACGAAGCATTAATTGAAATATATGAAAAATTACGTCCAGGTGAACCTGCAACACTTGATTCTGCTAAGAACCAAATCATAACTAGATTCTTTGATAGATTTAGATATGACTTAGCTAAAGTAGGACGTTATAAATTTAACAAGAAGTTAAATGTATTAGATAGACTTTTAGGTCAAACACTTGCTGAAACAATCAAAGTTGACGGAAAAGTTCTTGCTGAAAAGGGTACAGTTGTTGACAAGACTTTACTTGAAACACTTAGACCTGCATTTGCTAATGGTTACAATATTAAAGAAGTAACTATTAATGAAGAATTAGATCAATATAATAAAATCCAAACTGTTAAGATTGTTGATCCAAACGATGAAAAGAAGACTATTACAATCATTGGTGGAGACACTACTACTGATTTAAGAAGACTTTCTATTCCAGATGTATACGCTGCTACATCATATTACTTAAATCTACTTGCTGGATTTGGTAATGTTGATGAAATCGACCATTTAGGAAACAGAAGAGTTAGACAAGTAGGAGAATTAGTTCAAAATCAATTTAAAGTTGGTGTAACTAGAATGGAAAGAGTTATTCGTGAAAGAATGACTACTCAAGAACTAGACGCCATGACTCCAAAAACTTTAATTAATATAAGACCAGTTACTGCAGCATTAAAAGAATTCTTTGGTTCATCTCAATTATCAAAATTCATGGATCAAATTAACCCAATTGCTGAATTAACTGATAAGAGACGTTTATCTTCTCTTGGACCTGGTGGTTTATCAAGAGATAGAGCTGGTGTAGAAGTACGTGACGTTAACGTATCTCACTATGGTAGAATTTGTCCTATCGAATCACCAGAAGGACCAAACATCGGTCTTATTACTTCTTTATCTGGATATGCAAAGATTAATGAATATGGTTTCATTACAACTCCATATAGAAAAGTTGTTGATTGCCATGTTACTGATGAAATTTGTTATTTAACAGCTGATGAAGAAGCAGATTATTATATCGCTCAAGCAACAACTCCAATGGATGAAAATAATAATATTATTGTTGATAGTACAGTATGTCGTTTAAATGGAGATGACGTAATTGCATCTAAAGAAAAGATTAACTTTATTGATGTATCTCCTGCGCAAATTACTGCTATTACAACTTCAATTATTCCATTCCTTGAACACGACGATGCTACTCGTGCCCTAATGGGTTCAAACATGCAACGTCAAGCAGTTCCACTACTTAGAACAGAAGCTCCAAGAGTTGGTACTGGTGTTGAATACATTGCAGCAAGAGACTCAGGTGAAGTTATCGTTTGTAAGAATGATGGTGTAGTTGAATATGCTGACGGTAAAAAGATTATTGTTAAAACAAAAGATGGTAAAGATACATATCATTTAGCATCATTTGAAAGAAGTAATGCTTGCTCAAGCATTAACCATACTCCAATTGTTAACGCTGGAGATAAAGTTCATAAAGGTGAAATTATTGCTGATGGACCTTCAACTAACTTAGGAGAACTTGCTCTTGGTAGAAATATGACTATTGCATTCATGACTTGCAACGGTTATAACTACGAGGATGCTATCGTATTAAATGAACGTTTAGTTAAAGATGATTCATTTACTACATTACATATTGAACACTATGATATTGACTGTAGAGATACTAAATTAGGACCTGAAGAAATTACTAGAGATATTCCTAATGTTTCTGAAGAAACAAGAAAGAATCTAGATGCTGATGGTATTATTAGAATCGGTACAGAAGTTAAAGATGGAGATATCCTTGTTGGTAAAGTAACTCCAAAAGGTGTTCAAGAATTAACTTCAGAAGAAAAATTATTACATGCAATCTTTGGTGAAAAGACTAGAGAAGTTAGAGATACTTCACTAAGAGTTCAACATGGTGCAGGTGGTATTGTTCATGATGTTAAGATTTATACTAAAGAAAATTCAGATGAATTACCTGCTGGTGTATCTAAAGTTATAAGAGTATACATTGTTCAAAAACGTAAGATACAAGTTGGTGATAAGATGTCTGGTCGTCATGGTAATAAGGGTGTTGTATCACTTATATTACCTGAAGAAGATATGCCATACATGCCAGATGGAACTCCAGTAGATATCGTACTTAATCCACAAGGTATTCCTTCACGTATGAATTTAGGACAAGTTCTTGAATTACACTTAGGAATGGCTGCTCAAAAATTAGGTGTTTATTGTGCAACTCCAGTATTTGATGGTGCTACAATAGATGAAATTTATGAAATGATGGATGAAGCTGGAATGGATCATGATGGTAAGACTTGGTTATACAATGGTAGAACTGGTGAACCATTCGAAAACAGAGTATCTGTAGGTGTTATGTACATGATTAAGTTACATCACATGGTTGATGATAAGTTACATGCTCGTTCAACTGGACCTTACAGTTTAGTTACTCAACAACCACTTGGTGGTAAAGCTCAATTTGGTGGTCAAAGATTTGGTGAAATGGAAGTTTGGGCATTATATGCTTATGGTGCTGCTCATGTTCTTCAAGAAATGATGACTGTTAAATCTGATGACGTTTTAGGACGTGTTAAGGTTTATGAAGCTTTAGTTAAAGGTAAAAATATTACTACAGCTGGTATTCCAGAATCATTCAGAGTATTAATCAAAGAATTACAAGCTCTTGGATTAAATGTTGAAATGATTGGTGAAGACAATCAAATTCATGATTTAAAAGAACTTGAAAATGAAGAAAACGCTGAAGATATTGTTACTGTAGATGAAATAGATGCTAATACTGGTGAAGTTAAACCTAGAGAATCACTTGTACCAGTAGATGCTGAAGAAGATTATGAAAATTCAACTCCAACTAATGTTGACGAAGAAGATCAAGATGAGATGGATGAATACGACGATGAAGATTTTGACGACGAAGAACCTTCAATCGAAGATTTAGAAGAAATGGAAGATTTTGAAGGAGGGGAAGAATAATGATAGATGTTAATAAAATTAATGGTATAAGAATTAGTATAGCTAGCCCTGAAAAGATCAGAGAATGGTCTTATGGTGAAGTTACTAAACCTGAAACTATCAATTACCGTACTTTAAAACCTGAAAGAGATGGTCTATTCTGTGAAAAGATTTTTGGACCTTCAAAAGATTTCGAATGTTCTTGTGGTAAATACAAGAGACTTAGATATAAAAATGTTATATGTGATAGATGTGGAGTAGAAGTTACAAGTTCTAAAGTTCGTAGAGAACGTATGGGACATATTGAACTTGCTTCTCCATGCTCTCATATTTGGTTCTTTAAAGGTGTTCCATCTAAGATGGGTCTAGTTCTAGATATGTCTCCAAGAGACCTAGAAGAAGTACTATATTTCGTAAGTTATGTAGTAATTGATCCAGGAACAGCTCCACTTGAATTCAAACAAATGCTTTCTGATAAAGAATACAGAGCATATTATGAAAAATATGGAGATACTTTTAAAGTAGGCATGGGTGCTGAGGCAATCAAAGAATTACTTTCTATGGTAGATGTTTCTGCTGAAATAGCAAAATTAAGAGAGGAACTTGAAGGTTCTAATGGTCAAAAGAGAATTAGAATCGTTAAGAGACTTGATTGTCTTGTTGCATTTGAAGAATCAGGAAATAAACCTGAATGGATGGTACTAGATGCAATTCCAGTTATTCCACCAGATTTAAGACCTATGATTCAATTAGACGGTGGTAGATTTGCTACTTCTGACTTAAATGATTTATATAGAAGAATTATCAATAGAAATAACAGACTTAAGAAGTTACTTGAATTAGGAGCTCCTTCAATTATCGTTCAAAACGAAAAGAGAATGTTACAAGAAGCTGTTGATACATTATTCGACAATGGTAGAAGAGGTAGAAGTATTACTAATGCTTCTGGTAGAGCTCTTAAATCTTTAAGTTCAATGCTTAAAGGTAAACAAGGACGTTTCAGACAAAACTTACTTGGTAAACGTGTTGACTATTCTGGTCGTTCAGTTATCGCAGTTGGTCCTGGATTAAAAATGTACCAATGTGGATTACCAAAAGAAATGGCTGTTGAATTATTCAAACCACATGTTATCAATGGTTTAGTTGAAAAAGGTCTTGCACACAATATTAAAGGTGCTAAGAAGTTAATTGATAATAGAGATGACTCTATTTGGGATATCGTAGAAGAGGTTATTGTTGAACATCCAGTTTTACTTAACCGTGCTCCTACACTTCATAGACTTGGTATTCAAGCATTTGAACCAAAAATTGTTCCTGGTAAGGCTTTAAGATTACATCCACTTGTTTGTACTGGATTTAATGCTGACTTCGATGGTGACCAAATGGCTATCCATGTACCACTTTCTGAAGAAGCTAAAGCTGAAGCAAGAATTTTAATGCTTGCATCTAACAATATCTTATCTCCAGCAAATGGAAAACCTATTGTTACTCCTGGACAAGATATGGTATTAGGAAACTATTACATCACTATGGAAATGACTCGTAAAGCTAAAGATTTATTCGTTGGCAAAGGAGCTAAACTTTCAAGTGATCCTAAAGATTATATTAAGTTTATTGAAAGTGATATGACAATCGATTACATCGTTGATGCACTTGATGTTGATATGTCTAATGTAGACGTTAAAACTCCAGGTAAATATGAATATTCATTAGTATTTAAAGATACTAAAGATGTATATATTACTGGTACTATAGAAGTTTTAGAAACTGAAAAAGAAGCTAAAGCTAAAACTGAAGAAGTTGAAAAATACAACTACAAAGAAGATGGACATAAGAAACCTTATGGTACATCTGAAGGTAGAGTATTTAAGAATGCTAATGAAGCATTAATGGCTTATGAAAGAGGAGAAATGGATCTACAAACAAGAATTGCTATTCCTGTTAGATCATTTACTCATAAGTTATTCTTAGATGATGTTCAAGATAAATATCTTGTAACTACAATTGGTAAGATTAAATATAATGAAATCTTCCCAGATTCATTCCAATATTTAAATGAACCTAGTAAAGATAATATCGAAGGAATAACTCCAATGAATTATTTCTTAGATATGGGTACAAATATTCCAGTTGAAATCGCTAAAATGCCTTTAACTGGTGCATTCACTAAGAAAAATTTAAACTCTTGTATAGCTGAAGTTTATAAGAGATATAAAACAACTGAAACTAGTATTATGCTAGATAAGTTAAAAGATACAGGATTTAAGTTCTCAACAATCGCTGGTATTACATTCTCAATGAATGATATTACTCCTGCAACTAAGAAACAAGCTATCTTAGCTGATGGACAAGAAAAAGTTGATAAGATTAACAAACAATTTAAACGTGGTCTTATAACTGAAGAAGAAAGATATAATTCTGTATGTGATGTTTGGATGAAGGCTACTAAAGATGTTCACGGTGAATTTGCTGATTTATCTGATAAGTTAGCTAATGAAAACCCAATTTTCATGATGATGAAATCTGGTGCTCGTGGATCTGTTAACCAATTCGGACAAATGGCTGGTATGCGTGGACTTATGGCTAAACCAGATGGTTCAACAGTTGAAATTCCTATTACTTCATCACTTGTTGATGGATTAACAGTTAATGAATACTTCTTGAATACACATGGTACTCGTAAGGGTAATGCCGATAAAGCGTTAAGAACAGCTGACTCAGGATACTTAACAAGAAGACTTGTTGATGTATCTCAAGATATAATTATTCGTGATGAAGATTGTCATTGCATTTCAGGATTACAAGTATTTGATTTAATCGATGAAAAAGATGGTTCTGTAATTGAATCATTATCAGATAGAATTACTGGTAGATTTGCTGCTAAGAAGGTAGTAAATCCTGAAACTAAAGATGTAATCGTTGATAAAGATGAATACATTACTCCAAGTATTGCTAAGAAGATTGTTAAAGCAGGTATTAAATCTGTTGAAATTAGATCAGCAATTACTTGTCAATCTAGAGAAGGTGTATGTCGTAAGTGTTATGGTGAAAACCCTGCTACTGGACAAATCGTTGAAAACGGTGAAGCTGTTGGTGTAATGGCTGCACAATCAATCGGTGAACCTGGTACACAATTAACAATGCGTACATTCCACTCAGGTGGTGTTGCCGGAGCTGAAGATATCACTCAAGGTTTACCAAGAGTTGTAGAATTATTTGAAGCTCGTAATCCTAAAGGTAAAGCTACTATTTCTGAAGTAACTGGTAAAGTTACTAAGATTGAAAATGCTAATGGTAAATGGAAAGTTACAGTAAGTAACGATTCAGTATCTAAAGAGCATACTACATTATATGAAGCTAAATTAAGAGTAGAAGTTGGAAGCGAAATTCAAGCTGGTGAAAGAATTACTGAAGGTACTATTTCTCCAAAAGAATTACTTGATGTTACAGACAGAGTTACAACTCTAAATTATATTCTTAAGGAAGTTCAAAAAGTTTATAAATCACAAGGTGTTGATATTTCAGATAAACATATCGAAATTATCGCTTCTCGTATGATTAATAGAGTTAAAGTTCTTGATGGTGGAGATTCTACACTTGTTGAAGGATTAACAGTATCAATGAATGAATTTAAAGATGCTAATAAACCAGTAGTAATGGCAGGTGGTGTTCCTGCTTCAGGAAAACCAATTATCCTTGGTATTACTAAGAGTGCATTAGAAACTGGTTCATTCTTATCTGCTGCATCATTCCAAGAAACTACAAGAGTATTAACTGATGCTTCTATTAGAGGTAAAGTAGATACACTTAAGGGTCTTAAGGAAAACGTTATTCTTGGTAAACTAATACCTGCTGGTACTGGTGCAAGAGAATATGCAAATGTTGGAATTGAACTTGAACATGAATTCTTAAGTGATGATGCTTCTGAAGTACTTGAACATGAATTCTTATCTGATGATGAAGATGAAGATATAAGTGTTACTGAGGTATCTGAAGAAGAAACTTCTGAAGAATAATAAAAAGGAATCTTAGATTCCTTTTTTTGTGTTATAATTGTTTCATGGAGGGTCGAAGATGGAAAGAAATAAAAGAATTAAAAGATATAAAGAATTACAATTTGTTCTTGCAACAGTTGTTGCATTAGAAGCAGGAGTAGTTAATACAAATCCTATAAGATTTGTAGATGATAATAGTTATATTGCAAGTGAAGTTAATGATAACTTTGCTGGAGTTGGAATAGAATTTGTTGCTTCAAAGGATGCTCAAAAACCAAAGAATAGAGCACAAAGAAGAAGAGGATTCTAATAATAAAAGAAAGTAGTTTTACTTTCTTTTTATTATAATCCTTAAATGCTATAATTATAATAGGTGGTAGTATGAATAAGGTAGTTATTATTGGCTGTGGTAATGTTGGTATGAGTTATGCATATTGCTTACTTAACCAAAAAACAGAAGTAAAGGAACTTGTACTAGTTGATTTAAATAAAGATAGAATTGAAGGAGAAGCAATGGATTTAAACCATTGTTTACCATTTGCTCCTAATAAGATGAAGATTTATGCTGGAGACTATAAAGATTGCAGGGATGCAACAATTGTAGTCATTGCTGCAGGTGCTGCTCAAGCCCCTGGAGAAACACGCATGGATCTTATTAATAAGAATAGTAAGATATTTAAGTCTATTGTTAGCGAAGTAATGAAAAGTGGTTTTAAAGGCATATTTATCGTTGCAACTAATCCTTTAGATGTAATGACTTATTTAACTTTTAGATACTCAAAACTACCTGATAATAGAGTAATAGGAACAGGAACTTCTCTTGATACAGCAAGATTAAGATTTTTACTTGGAGAAAAATTAAATATAAGTCCTAAGTGTATTCATGGATATGTAATTGGTGAACATGGAGATTCTGAATTTGTTCCTTGGAGTACATTTAATATTGGGCCTCAAAATATTAAGAATTATATAAGTAAAGAAGAAATGAAAGAAATTGAGGACAAGGTACGTAATGCTGCTTATGAAATAATTAATAAAAAGGGTGCTACTTGTTATGGCATAGGTGAGTGTTTAGTAAGAATTACCAATGCGATTCTTAATGATGAACACGGAATCATTTCAGTTTCTAGATATGATAAGAAAAATAATGTTTATATTAGTTATCCAGCTATTATTGGTAAGAATGGTGTAGAAGAAAATATTTCTATTAATCTTACAGATAGAGAAAGAGCTAAATATAATGCTTCAATAAAAGTAATAAAAGATGCTATTAAATCAATAAAAGAATAATGTTTGACACATTACTCTTTTTAATTTAAAATTATAACTTAGTGAAAGGGAGTGTACTTATGTTAAGCGATAGCGGAGTACCAATTTTAGTTATTACTGGTTATTTAGGATCAGGTAAGACTACATTAATCAATAATATTTTAAAAAAGAATAAAGATAAAAGAATAGCATTAATTGTTAATGATATAGGTGAAGTTAATATTGATGAAGAATTAGTTCTTAAAAGTGGATATATTAAACAAGAAGATAAAGGAGATGTAGTACCTTTATCGAATGGTTGTATTTGTTGTACTTTAAAGAAAGATTTAGTAGATCAAATTAGTACACTTGCTAGCAAAGATGAATTTGACTATATAATTATTGAAGCAAGTGGTATATGTGAACCATTACCAATTGCTCAAACAATTTCTATTATGGAACAAACTTCTGAAAGTTATGGAGTTCCTAGAATTTGTTATTTAGATAATGTTTTAACTATTGTTGATGCAAAAAGACTAGTTGATGAATTCAGTGCAGGAGATGCTCTAATTAATAGTGAAGTAGGAGAAGATGACTTAGAAAAACTATTAATTGAACAAATAGAATTCTGTAATCAAATAATTATTAATAAAGTAAGTGATGTAGATAAGGAAGAATTAGGAAAAGTAAGAAGTGTTATTAAAACTCTTCAACCTAATGCTGAAATAATTGAAACAGATTATTCTGAAATACCTAATGAAAAGATACTTGATACTCATAACTTTAACTTTGATAAAGCAAGTGCTTCTGCTGGATGGATTGAGTTGTTAGAAAATCCTGAAGAAGAGGAAGAAGGAGAAGCTTTAGAATATGGTATTACTACATTTGTTTACTATAATAGAAAACAATTTGATTTAGATAAGTTTCAAGATGTTATTGAAAAATACTCTAAGAATATTATTAGAGCTAAAGGATATGTTTGGACTAGGGAAACTGATAATGAATGTGTAATATTTGAAAAAATAGGAAAACAAAAAGTTTTAAGAAGTATTGGATCTTGGATTATAGATATGCCTAAAGAAGAAAGAGATGACATATTAAAATATAATCCTGATGTTAAAGATGCTTGGGATCCTGAACTTGGAGATAAAATGAATAAGATTGTCTTCATTGGTCGTGATATGGATAAAGCCTCTATTATTAGAGATTTAAATGATGCACTTTAAAAGTGCATTTTTTTATTATAAAATAAAATTAGATAGGGGAAATAAATATGGTAGAAGATATTAAAAAGATAGAATTGCATTGTCACTTGGATGGTTCAGTTAGACCAAGTACTGCTGCCGAGTATTTAGGAATAACTGTTGAAGAAGCAAAAAGTAAGATGTGTTATAAAGAGAAGGCAAGTAATTTAAATGAATATTTAACTAAGTTTGATATTCCTTGCTCTGTTATGCAAACAAAAGAAATGTTAGAACGTGTTTCTAGAGAGTTAGGCGAAGATTTAGTTAAAGATAATATAATTTATGCAGAAGTAAGATTTGCACCTCATAAACACACTAAAAAAGGGTTATCACTTGATGAAGTAGTTGAATCAGTATTAAAAGGTTTTAAAAGTGTTAATAATATAAAGATTAATCTACTTCTATGTATGATGAGAGACTTTGATGAGGCTACTAACATGGAAATATTAGATTTATATGAAAGATTTAAAGATAAGGGTGTATGTGGAATAGATTTAGCTGGAGCTGAAGGATTATATCCAACTATTAACTTTA
>OCTX012282074.1_pt1 | contig 12426 bp, 9 predicted proteins | sample 1539691 | NCBI WGS metagenome assembly OCTX01 (sample SAMN02144231, study PRJEB22623) | gut metagenome | biome: sheep rumen | host: Ovis aries | place: New Zealand
CAACATGAATGCCATAAATCAAACATCAAGAATAACACATAAGTGTCAACGATGTCCTGATACAAAGTGTCAACGATGTCCTGATACAAAAGTGTCAACGATGTCCTGATACACGGCATTTAAAGTTTAAAGTTTAAAGTTTAATGTAGAATGTGATACTAAAGGGGATTCAAGTGGCATGGCAGTCCTATTCTGTGGCAGGAGTGTTTTTTCACGGGCTTTTGCAGTCTTGACGCGCACAATGCGTTTTTCACACTCTCGATTCCGTCGTTCCATTTCGTAGCATAAAGTGCAGCCGCGTCCGGTACTTTGCCGGTGAGCCATCGCCAGAGGGCATAGGCCGTCAGCACGTCTTCTAACAGGCCGTATACGCCCGGCGTCTTGTCTTCCTCTCCGTCTTCCCTGAGGGTTCCCGACAATTCGGATGGTGACGTCTCTTCAGCGGCGGGCCAGGCAGGGATGGGGAAGGGGAGAGGTGTGGAGGTGTTGATTTCCCATGTCACGCTCTCGGCCGTGTACTCGCCCCGGGCTACGAGCAGTGGCAGGATCCGGCTCTCGGTGAGGCGTGCTCCCTCTCTGATGAACGAGAACAGGAGCGAACGGTCCGACGGACGGATGCGTAGTTGACTGAAGCGTCCCACATACTGGTTGGAGAAGGTGCGCTCTTCTGTCGTGGCGCGTGCTTCGTCGCTGGCATGCTCTGCTGCATGGCGTGCCAGATAGGCTGTCTCCATCATGCAACGTTCAAATACGTCTTGAAAATCAATGGTCATGGTAGTAGATTTAGAGTTGAGAGTTTAAAGTTGAGAGTTTAGAGTGATTTCCGATAGTTGTAGGGACTTACTTTATGTATGTCCGGAATAAATTATCCAAGTTCAAGAGTAACTACACTATTCACTTCGTGGAATCTTTTCACTATTCACTATTCACTATTGCTCTTCGTGTTTTTCTTGATTGACGCTGCAAAGTTACATGGAATTTTCGTTCGTTTTCCACGTTTTCGGAAAAAGTGACGTTTTTTTTGATTTTTTTTCGTAACTTTGCAAGTTCAAGTGGGTAACAATTAGAAAATGACGAAACTCAGACATATATTTTTGGCTGTTGCGGCTTTGTGGTGCGCGATGTTGGCTTATGCCCAGGGCGATGCTGAGGGCAAGACTCAACCCGATGTCGACCTGAAACCGGAAATTGAAGAGGTGGGTGATTCCACGGGCATGCGTCTGCAGGTATCGCTTATCACGTGCGACCCGGGCGACGACGCCTACCAGATGTTCGGACATACGGCTTTGCGTATCCGCGACCTGAACAACCCGCTCTACGACTTCGCCTACAACTACGGCGTGTTCGACAGCCGACGCGATAACTTCATCTACTATTTCGTGAAGGGAGAGACGGACTATGTCCTGTCGGTTGACCCGGCTGGATTTTTCCTCGGACGCTACTCCGAGCGTTACGGCATCCCGATGCGAGAGCAGGTGCTCAACCTCACCGACGAGCAGAAGAGCGAACTGACACGCTTGCTCGAAATCAACGCACAGAAGGAAAACCGGACCTACCGCTACAATTTCCTCTACGACAACTGCACCACGCGAGCCACGAAAATTCTGGAGAAGGCAGTGGAGAAGACCGGAGGAAAGGTGGTCTACGCCAAGAAACCGGATGAATACGAGCAGACAACGTTCCGCGACATCCTACATCGATTTACCGCACCTTCTCCCTGGCTGGAGTTCGGAATAGACTTCGTGCTCGGTGCGGAAGTGGACAGCCCGCGTTCACAGCAGGAGCAGATGTTCATCCCAGCTGTGTATGAGAGCGAGCTCGACGAGGCGCTTATCCAGCAGAAGGACGGCAGCACGGAAAAGATAGTAAGCCGAAAAGACGACATCGCTCCTGTGGGGCAGAAAGAGGTGGCGGAGAAGTTTCCGCTATCGCCGTTTATGGCCTTCTCCATCCTCCTGCTGCTGGTCATCGGCATGGCGGTGGTGGACATCATGAGGGGAAAACTGTCATCATGGCTCGACATCGCCGGATTTTTCCTCAGAGGGATGGCAGGGTTCCTCGTGGCCTTCCTCTTCTTCTTCAGCGAACATCCGGCAGTGGGGAGCAACTGGCTCGTGCTGGCCTTCAATCCGCTGGTGTTCATCATGATTCCCGATATCGTCTTCTCCACCTGGCAGGAGCGCTTTATGGCCGGCATCACCATACGAGGCCGACGTTACGACTGGTTTGAACTTGTCAATTTGGCAGTACTTCTGTTCACACTGGCCCTGTTCGTTCTGCCACTACAGACACTCAACATCGCCATGCTCCCGTTGGTATTGTCTTTGCTGGTGAGGTCCGTAACGAGAATCGTCGTTCTCGGAAAAATTTGCGGGAAGAAGAAAGAGAATAATAATAAGGATGTCTAGAATCTCTAGAAAATCTAGAATCTCTAGAGCCTCTAGCCCCAACTAACCTCACTCTCAACTCTCAACTCTAAACTAAAAAATATAATACATGGGATTTAACAGTTTTATTAGCAAGCTTTTCGGCAACAAGGCTTCGCGCGACTTGAAGGCGCTGCGACCGATTGTCGACAAAGTGAACGCGGTATATCCGGACATACAGAAACTCTCCAACGACGAGTTGCGCGCACGCACCACCCAGATTCGTGCCGACTTGCAGGAGATGGTGAAGCCCAAACGCAAGGAAATCGAAGCGCTCAGGCAGAAAATCCAGGAGACCGAAATTGAGAAGCGTCAGCCGATTTTCAGTGAGATAGACAAAATCGAGAAGGAAATACTCGATGAGTTTGAGAAAGGCCTCGACAACTACCTCCCTGAAGTGTTCGCCATCGTGAAGGACACAGCACGGCGATTCACCGAGAATCAGGAAATCGAGGTGACTGCCACAGACTTCGACCGCGAGTTGGCTCAGAGCCACGACTTCGTAGAAGTGGAGGGCGACAAGGCCACTTGGTTCAACTCATGGGAAGCCGGAGGAAACGAGACGGTGTGGAACATGATCCACTACGACGTGCAGCTCATCGGTGGTGCCGTGCTCCATCAGGGAAAAATCGCGGAGATGGCAACCGGTGAGGGTAAGACCCTCGTGGCCACGCTCCCTGTATTCCTCAATGCGCTGACAGGAAACGGCGTACACGTGGTGACGGTGAACGACTACCTCGCCAAGCGTGACTCCGAGTGGATGGGACCGCTCTATATGTTCCACGGACTATCTGTGGACTGCATCGACAAGCACCGACCCAATTCCGACGAGCGTAGGAGAGCATACCAGGCTGACATCACCTTCGGTACGAACAACGAGTTCGGCTTCGACTACCTCCGCGACAACATGGCCATGAACCCGGCAGAACTCGTGCAGAGGGCACACAACTATGCCATCGTCGACGAGGTGGACTCCGTGCTTATCGACGACGCGCGTACGCCACTCATCATCTCAGGACCTGTACCCAAGGGAGAGGTTCAGATGTTTGAGGAATACTGCCCTATCGTAGAAAAACTCGTTGAGGCTCAGCGCAAACTCACCAACGACTACCTCACGAAGGCCAAGAAACTCATCTACTCCGACGACCAGAAGGAAGTGGAAGAGGGATTCCTGGCTCTCTTCCGCGCATATAAGGGTATGCCGAAGAACAACGCGCTCATCAAGTTCCTCTCTGAGGACGGCATCAAGAGCGGACTGCTCAAGACTGAGGCCATCTACATGGAGAACAACAACCGCCGTATGCATGAGGCCACCGACCCTCTCTTCTTCGTCGTGGAGGAGAAGTTCAAGCAGGTGGACATGACCGACAAGGGAAACCAGCTCGTGGCCAACATCGTCAAGGACGACAACTTCTTCGTCCTGCCCGACATCACCACACAGCTGGCTGAACTCGACAGCCAGAATCTGAGCGAGGAGGAGCGTCTGGAGAAGAAGGACGCAGCCATGCAGGACTATGCTGTCAAGTCGGAACGCGTACACACGATGCAGCAGCTGCTCAAGGCATACACCATGTTTATCAAGGACGATGACTATGTCGTGATGGACGGAGAGGTGAAAATCGTGGACGAGCAGACCGGACGTATCATGGAGGGACGCCGATGGAGCGACGGACTCCACCAGGCCGTGGAGGCCAAGGAGCGCGTGAAGGTGGAGGCTGCAACACAGACCTTCGCAACCATCACACTGCAGAACTACTTCCGTATGTACCACAAGCTGGCTGGTATGACTGGTACAGCCATCACGGAGGCTGGAGAGTTCTGGAACATCTACAAGCTCGACGTCGTGGAAATTCCGACGAACAAGCCTGTCGCACGTATCGACATGAACGACCGCGTATACCGAACCAACCGTGAGAAATACAAAGCGGTCATCGAAGAAATACAACGCATGGTGGAAGCGGGAAGACCGGTGCTCGTCGGAACCACATCCGTGGAAATCTCCGAGATGCTCTCGAAGATGCTCACGCTTCGACATATCGAGCACAACGTGCTCAACGCCAAGCTGCATCAGGCCGAGGCCGACATCGTGGCACAGGCTGGACAGAAGTCCATCGTCACCATCGCAACGAACATGGCCGGTCGTGGTACCGACATCAAGCTCTCGCCTGAGGTCAAGGCGGCGGGAGGACTTGCCATCATCGGAACGGAGCGACATGAGAGCCGACGCGTAGACCGCCAGCTCCGTGGACGTGCAGGACGTCAGGGCGACCCTGGTACCTCCGTCTTCTATGTGTCGCTCGAAGACAAGCTCATGCGTCTGTTCGCTTCTGAGCGTATCGCCAACATCATGGACCGTCTCGGATTCAAGGAGGGTGAGATGATTGAGCACCCCATGATCAACAAGTCCATCGAAAGGGCACAGAAGAAAGTGGAGGAGAACCACTTCGGCGTGCGTAAGCGCCTGCTTGAGTACGACGACGTGATGAACAAGCAGCGTAAGGTCATCTACGAGCGCAGACGCCACGCCCTCATGGGAGAACGTATCGGAATGGACATCTCCAATATGTTCTGGGACCGAGTGGTCAGAATCATGAACAACAGCGACTACGGAGAGTGCAAGGAGCGGTTCCTCACCATATTCGCCATGGAATATCCGTTCACGGCCGAGGAGCATGAGGACATCAGCCGCGACAAGCGTGAGGACATGGCTTTCGAGAAGGTGCTCGCGAAATTCAAGGAGCGCGGAGACCGTCTCGCTGCCACAGCATGGCCCGTCATCAAGGACGTGTATGAGAACCGCGGCCACCAGTACGAGAACATCCTCGTGCCGCTCACCGACGGACGGCGCACCTATCAGATATCTGTACCGCTGAAGGAGGCATACGAGACAGAGGGCAAGAACATCATCACTGCCTTCGAGAAGGCAATCCTGCTCCACACCATCGACGAGGAATGGAAGGAGAACCTGCGACAGCTCGACGAACTGCAGCATTCCGTGCAGAGCGCCAGCTACGAGCAGAAGGACCCGCTCGTGATTTTCAAACTCGAGTCGGTGAACCTCTTCGACAACATGATCAACCTCATCAACGACGGAACGGTGAGCGTGCTCATGCGCGTGAAACTGCCGATGCCAGACCCTGAGGAAATCCGACAGGCACAGGAACAGCAGGCACGCCGGCGTCAGGCTGAGGGACAGCAGAACCTCGACGAGCTCTCCGACACGCAGAAGGCCATGCAGAAAGCCGCGGCAAACGCCGGAGCAGCAGGCGGACCCCAAGGACCTCGCCAGCGCACGCCGATAGTGAACAATGCGCCGAAGGTGGGACGTAACGACCCATGTCCTTGCGGATCGGGCAAGAAATACAAGGCCTGCCACGGAAAAGGAATTGTGTAAACTTCGAAGCCTCGATTCTTCGAGGAATCGAAACTTCAATAATGCTAATTGATAAAAGAAAAGACAATAAGATGAATAAGATCATTGTGGCTGTCGACGGATTTTCTTCTTGCGGAAAAAGCACCATAGCCAAGGCGGCTGCCAGTGCTTTCAAGTATATCTATATCGACACCGGTGCCATGTACCGCACTGTCACACTCTACGCCATGCGGGAAGGCATGATAAGCGGGGAGGGGGAAGAAAAGACGGTGGATAAAGAGCGTCTGCAACAGGCCATCGACGCTGGAAAGCTGAAAGTGGACTTCACGCTCGACCCCGACACCAACAAACCTCTGGCACGGCTCAACGGTGAGGTGGTGGAAGGCGAAATCCGTGGACTCGAGGTGTCCAACAACGTGAGCAACGTCTCTGCCATTCCTTTCGTCAGGGAGTTCCTCACGTCCCAGCAGCGGGAGATGGGCAAGGAGAAGGGTATCGTGATGGACGGACGCGACATCGGAACGGTCGTATTCCCCGATGCGGAACTCAAACTCTTCGTCACCGCTTCACCTGAGGTAAGGGCTCAGCGACGCTACGATGAACTCCAGCGCAAGGGCGACACGGAAGTGAAATACGAAGATGTGCTGAAAAACATCCAGGAGCGCGACTATCTCGACACACACCGCGAGCTGGCACCGCTCAAACAGGCAGACGACGCCATCGTTATCGACAACTCCAACCTCACCATCGCTGAACAGGACGAACTCGTCAGCAGATACGTGCAGGAAGCCATCGACAAAGCCAACAAATAAATAAAAACGCACGGCTCGTCTTTTCTTTCAAAGGCGGCCGTGCGTTTTTTTTCGAGGCTTTGCCTCCTCGTTTCTTCGTTTTTTCGTTTCTTCGCTTTCTCGATTATTCGAATCCAAACTCCCCTGTCATTCTTCCCTCTAAACTCTCAATGAAACAGCCGTCCGCATGGCTCTTTAAACTTTAAACTTTAAACATTAAACTTTAATCTAGCAACATGCTCGTTGAAATCGACGAAGGATCCGGCTTCTGCTTCGGTGTGACTACTGCCATCCGAAAGGCGGAGGAAGAACTGGCAACGGAGGGAAATCTCTATTGCCTGGGCGACATCGTGCATAACGGAAGGGAATGTGAGCGGCTCCGTACGATGGGACTTATCACCATCGAACATGAGCAGATGGAGACGCTCCACGATGCAAAAATCCTCTTCAGGGCACATGGCGAGCCGCCTACCACCTATGAGAAGGCGGAACACAACGCGCTCACCGTCATCGACGCCACCTGCCCGGTGGTGCTCAACCTCCAGCGGCGTATCAAGCGGGAATACAACGAAAACCGCGGCAGCAACACCCAGATTGTCATTTACGGAAAAAACGGACATGCGGAGGTGGTGGGACTCGTGGGGCAGACCGAAGGGACTGCCATCGTGGTGGAAAAACCGGAGGATGCTGAGAAACTCGACGTGTTGAAAAACATATCGCTCTATTCACAGACCACCATGTCGCTCGATGGATTCCGCCAGATCATCGACATTATCGCCCGAAGGATGGATGCCACAAATTCTGTGGCCAAGAACGTACTGACCAATGACAAGGGGTTGGTATTCAAGTATTTCGATACGGTATGCCGACAGGTGGCAAACCGATTCAGCGACATCAGCCGCTTCGCAGAGAAACATGACGTCATCGTGTTTGTGGCAGGAAAGAAAAGCAGCAACGGGAAAGTGCTTTTTTCGCAGTGCCGCAAGGTGAATGCCAACTCCTATCTCATCGGACAGCCCGACGAAATCAACCCGCACTGGTTTCAGACGGCACAGTCGGTCGGGATCTGCGGCGCCACGTCCACGCCCAAATGGCTCATGGAGCAATGCCGGGAGAAAATTTTAAGTTTGAACTTTGAACTTTGATATCTGAACTTACTAATGCCAATTGCTCCTCATCCGGATGGCTAAACCTCAATTTTCGTGCAAGCGAGAGCAGAATGAAGCTTGCTTCAATTATGCCGAGCGCAGCCGAAAATCATGCCAATAAATCTCAAATTTCAAAGTCTCTGTCCGGATGGCTAAACCTCAAACCTCAAATCTCAAATCTCAAAGTCTTTGTCCGGATGGCTAAACCTCAAATCTCAAATCTCAAATTTCAAAGTCTTTGTCCGGATGGCTAAACCTCAAACCTCAAATCTCAAATTTCAAATTTCAAATTATTCCATGTTTCAGTTCAAACAATTCTCTGTCTCGCATGACCGATGCGCCATGAAAGTGGGCACCGACGGCGTGCTCCTCGGCGCATGGGCTGCAGCTGAGGACAAACGCAACGTACTCGACATCGGCACCGGCACAGGCCTCATCGCCCTGATGATGGCGCAGCGTTGTCCGTATGCCAAGATCTGGGGCATCGACATCGACGCGGACGCCGTGGAGCAGGCGAGAGAAAACCGCGACCGTTCTCCGTGGACCGACCGCATCACAATCCTCGAATCCGATTTCTGTCATCCGTTTGTCATTCAAGGGTATCTGTTCGATGCCATCGTCTCCAATCCACCGTTCTTCAAGGAGCAGGTCCATGCACCCGACCAGCAACGGGAGCTGGCACGCCGACAGGATGCGCTGCCCTTGCCACAGCTGATGAAGAACGCGGCACCGATGCTCGCTGAGGGTGGCACATTCTCTATCATCCTCCCGCTCGCCTCTGTCAACGATGCGGTAGGGGAGGCCGCCATCAACGGACTTTTCCTCACTCGACGCTGCAACGTCATCACCACTGAAGGAAAAGCGCCCAAACGCGCCATGCTGGAATTCTCCAACCATATCCGCCCTGCACTCCAGTCCTCCATCACCATCTACAACGAAAAACACCTCTACACACCGGAATTTATCGAACTCACACGCGACTTCTATTATAATATGTGATTTCGCACCGTCTGCTTCATTTGAATGCCATCCATAGCAGACTATCGTCTTGTCTTCATGGCTCCTCGTCTTCCTGTCTTCATCAAAAAAACGAGGCAACTTATTTTTACGGTTACTAAAAAGTGTTAAATCGACACTTTTTTGTCCGTCTCGTCAAAAACTATGATATTTGTATGGTTTTTCGACTCTTTTTCCTTAACTTTGCAATTAAGGAGCAGAATTAAACAATTTTTTCACTACAAACTAACTTCATTATGATGCTACGACACCTTTTTTTCGCTCTGGCGATTTGTGCGACAGCTGACTTGGCCGCACAGGACAATCAAAGCAACGAGAACAACGGGAACAACCCGCCGAGGAGAAGACGTGAATTCAGGTTCGACGAAAAGAACCCGGACGTACACGACCCAGTACTTGCTTACGAGAACGGCACCTACTACATCTTCAGCACTGGATTCAATGTGGGAAGCATGACTTCCCAGGACCTCAAGACTTGGAAGCCGGGAAGGGGAGTGCTCCCGGAGACGCCGCAGTGGGCTGTCGACCAGATACGCGGCTACCGGGGACACACGTGGGCACCAGACATCTGCAAAGTGGGTGACAAGTGGTATCTCTATTATTCCTGCTCCTCTTTCGGAAAGAACACATCTGCCATCGGAGTGGCCGTCAACAAGACGCTCAACCCCGAATCTCCTGACTACAAATGGGAAGACCTCGGAAAGGTCATCGAGTCGAAGCGGGGAGACGACTACAACTGCATCGACCCCAACCTCATCATCGACGACAAGGGTAACCCATGGCTTTCCTTTGGTTCTTTCTGGGACGGCATTCAGCTCGTTCAACTCGAAAAGGACTTGAAAACACCTGTAGGCAAGCCACAGACCATCGCACGCCATACCAATCCCGATGCTGTGCCGGAAGAGGGTATCGAGGCGAACAACAACGAGATTGAGGCGCCTTTCATCATCAAGGAAGGCAAGTACTACTATCTCTTCGCGTCTGCTGGACTATGCTGCCGCGGCATGCGCAGCACGTACCACACCATCGTGGGGCGCTCGAAGAAAATCACCGGACCATACAAGGACCAGAAAGGCAAGCTCATGACAAAGGGTGGGGGAACCACGCTCATCGGAAGGGACGACAAATATGTGGGCGCCGGACATAACGGAGCAGCTAAGGTCAACGGACAGTGGTTCTTCGTGGCTCACGGCTACGACCGCGCGCTCAACGGGGCATCAAAGCTCGTCGTCAAGAAAATCAATTTCCACAAAGGATGGCCGGTTCTCTCCGACCTCTGATAACAATCTGCTTACGGGACACCCATTCGGGTGTCCCGTTCCTTTGGAACTCTTAGTGTTCTTCCTTTTTCTTTGTCTCCAAAAAAGCGGATAATCCATATAAAGGGATGTTGTGAATGTTTTGATTACACATATATGGCAAGGTGGATGTTTTTATGGCTGTCTCTGGCTCATATTTCTGACAGAAAAGAGTGAAACTACGGGAGGTCAGATTCTCACCTGATTTTACTTCTATCGGAACGACCATCCCTTCTTTCTGAATGATGAAGTCGACCTCGGATGTGCTACGCTCGTTCGTCCAATATCCTATATAGTCGAGCGAAATGTGTTTTAATTCCTGCATGACGAATTGCTCTGTCAGTGCTCCCTTGAATTCTGTGAAAATGGAGTTGCCGTCAAGGAGTGTCTTTGCATCTAATCCTGAAGAAGCAGAGAGAAGTCCTACATCCAACATGAACAATTTAAACACTTGCATGTCTTGATAGGCTTTTAGCGGAATTTTAGGAGTGTTAACCCTTTGGGATTTATGAATCAGGCCACAGTCTAAAAGCCACATTATCGCCAACTCGAAGTCTTTGGCTCTCGCACCCTGACGGATCACTCCATAGATGAATTTCTTGTTCTCTTTGCTCAGTTGTGCTGGCAGACTGTTCCACACCATTTCGAGTCTTGGCACTAATTCCCTTGGTACGTGCTTCGAGAAATCGGATTGGTACGACCGAAGAATTTCATGCTGTAGCGTGCGAGCCTCAAAGTAGTCATGTGAGTCAATCCAGGACTGAACCACTTCAGGCATCCCTCCTATAAAGAGATAGGTCTTTAATAATGAGGTGATCTCATTATGGAAAGGAAGAATCAAATCCCATCTCTTTTGCCACATGACTTCAACCAAATTCTCTTTACCGTTGGCCAACAGAAATTCTTTGAACGACATGGGGTAGAGGTCAAGGAATGATACTTTTCCAACAGGAAAAGACTGATTCTGGTGAATTGACATACCGAGCAGAGAACCGGCTGACACTATGGCATATTGAGGAGCATTTTCACAGAAATATTTTAAGGATGTGACACCGCCTTCCACTGCTTGTATCTCGTCGAAAATAATGAGCGTGTTGGAGTAGTCAATCTTCTTCCCGTGAAACAACTCCAGTTCCGCTATAATACGGGTCGTGTTGAAATCCTGTTTGAACAAATTTTTAAACAGCTGCTCATTCTCGAAATTTACATATAAGGTCTCTGTAAAACATTGCTTGCCGAATTCTTTCATCAGCCAGGTCTTGCCTGTTTGACGGGCACCACGGATGATGAGGGGTTTGCGTTTCTCCTGTGACTTCCATTTCTGTAATTCTTGTAATGCATCGCGTATCATATCTTTTTTTGGCAAAGATACCATTTTTCTTTCTTTAAAACAAATATATCTTGATAAAAGTGTAGTTGGACTGCATTTTTATCTTGATAAAAGTGTGGTTGGAATGCATTTTTATCTTGATAAAAGTGTGGTCTTCATACAAAAAAATCTTGATAAAAGTGTAGTCAGATTGCATTTTTATCTTGATAAAAGTGTGATTTTTGTACAAAAATAACTTGATAAAAGTGTAGAAGTGTTCTTGGAGGCAGGACATCGCTTGGGGGTGTGGGCGTCTCGCCCGCACAATTCTCATGCAAGCGAATACAGAGCCAAGCTTGCATGAGCTATGTTGAGCGCAGCCGAGAATCAGCGAAGCTAATCGGCCGGCGAATCACAGCCTAACCACGCCGTTTAATCTTTTTCCACAAATATTCCCGTAGTAAAATCACATCACAGACACTCCAACCCGAAATTTACGCTGTGATTTTTTTTCTTTCCGACCTTCTGCAATACTCATATCTAATACTGAAATCTTTTTTGTTCAGAAGGTAAAAAAAATGTCGTTTTTGTTACATTTTGCAATTTATCGCACGTTTTTGTTATATTTCTTATATCAATAGTTACATTTCTTATATCAATTTTGGTGTTTTTGTGGTAATTTTGCACAGAATTTGGGAAACAATACAAATTGTACGCGACAAGACATCAGTATTTATTGTTTTAGGATGAGCCGAAAAGACAATCCTATTTGACTTATGATTTGTGCGATCTCTGACCTATTTTTGAAATGATTACATGCTGTAAGGCTTTTATCTTGGCAACATACAACAGGGGGATATTCGAGCAAGAATGAAATAATAAACAAAATACTGATTTGAATAATTTACTTTTTTATCGTTTAACTTAAACTATTTTTTCAAAACAATCATGATGAAGAAATTCATTTTAGGCATGTTCTAAAAATTAGCTTTAGGCTGTGTTTAGACTATTTTTGAGCAGATTTGCCCGCAAACTCGCAGAAGCGTAGCGAGCTACGGTTCAAA
>OCTX012269005.1_pt1 | contig 12425 bp, 5 predicted proteins | sample 1539691 | NCBI WGS metagenome assembly OCTX01 (sample SAMN02144231, study PRJEB22623) | gut metagenome | biome: sheep rumen | host: Ovis aries | place: New Zealand
ACGCCGGCGTAAATTCCTCATCGCCGACCATGATCTTGATATCAAAAAAGCGCGCAGCGAAACTGGGAAGACTCTCCTCATCCGTAAGGCACATGGCTTTCTTTGCTTCTTCAAGATATGTCTGATACTCATCGGAGTCCTGCGCAATTTCAGACACATAAAGAACAGCATCCCGGGGAATATTCGCTGTCTCATCATAAGTGAGCGTCACCGTATAATCGCTGCCGATGCTCTTCAGTGTCCCTACATGAGGCGCGTTTGTCAGTTCCTCGCCGTCAGCAGTATCCGCGTATCCGTTCTCCCGGTCGGCGGAGCGGACGTCTGTGGGTTCGAGCGCATTTTCCTCCAGCATGGCGTCCGCGTCTGCGCTCTGCTCCAGATACATACCCGCGACCTCATCGGTATGTTCCCTTTCAATAGTAATCGCAGGGAGTATTAAGGCGTATGTAGTGGCAAATGTAATTATTGCGGCCAAAACCGTAACAATCCTCTGCCAGCGCCGAAGCTCCCTGCGTTTCTTTATAATCATATTAAACCATCTGGTCAAATGTCTCATGCTTCCCCTCATTACTGCTAACTAATAATGTCTATGTTTAGTAAAATAAGCATAATTATATATTCAAGTCTCGCTGTTAAGATATGTGCAGTCATCACTTTATACACGAATAATGCCGCACTAGCCGATTTATTATACAGTCTATCAGCCGTTATTACAATGAAAATTTTAAATAATCACCCCCCAATCAATAAGGCTGGCCCTTTTCCGGACCAGCCTTTTCATGAAACATATTAAATTGTTCTTCTGCGCATCAGCAGCAGTCCCGCTCCCAGAGCAAGGATTCCGCCGAGCAGGTAGAGCATGCGTGTTCCCGGACCGCCGGTGGCAGGAAGGGCTGCGCCGCGCTCATTTCCGACCTTAATGGCCATCTGCCCATCAATTAATTTGACCAGACCATCTGCATCGTTGACAATTGTGATAATCAAATCGCCCGAAGCATTAGCGCTTACTTTAAAAGACGGATTACCTGATAATTTTACATATCCCTCAGGGTACTTGTCTTCTTCGATGACATAGTATCCTTCGGTCAAATCATCAAAGGTGAATACACCTCCCAGCGAATAATTATCCCCCACTTTTTCATCTGCCAGGGTCTTTGATCCATCATCGCCCCACTCGTTGTCTTTTCCGGGCGCGTCCTGTGACGGATACCTCGTTATCGTGAAGATGGCACCGCTTAGCAGATCAGGATTCGTCGCATTCAGATCATCCTTATCAACCTTTTTCAGAGTGACACTTGTCGTTTTATTAACATGCTTCACATTCTGGAACAGTATCTCGGCAGATCCGTTGTGCACCTGAGTACCGGACTGAGTTGCGGAAGTGCCATCTTTGATCACATAACCGCTGATTGCCTGTTCCGCAAATGAATACCAGGTCCCCGAAGGCACATTAAAGAGCTGGAAAGTCTGTTTTGCGTTGATCCGCATCGTCTCGCCATCCTCAATAATGCCGAACTCTATATCTTCTTCATCGAGACCGGTCCGGTCATCGCCTTCGAACAGCGCGTACCAAATGGGGTAGCCTCTTTGAGATATGTCTGATATTCCTCGGATTCTCTGGCAATTTCCGACACATAAAGAGCGGCATCCTCGGGGATGCCTGACGTTTCGTCGTATGTAACGGTCACAGTATAATCACTGCCTACGCTCTTCAGAATGCTCACTACCGGCGAAGCTGATATGTTCTCTCCGTCAGCAGAGTCTGCGTATCCTCCCGTGTTCTCCTGATCCGTGTCCAGATTTATATCTGTGGGTTCTATCGCATCTTCTTCCAGCATAGCGTCCCGGTCTGTCTCCTGCTCCAGATACATACCCGCAACCTCATCGGTATGTTCCCTTTCAACAGTAATCGCAGGGAGTATTAAGGCGTATGTGGTGGCAAATGTTATCACTGCTGCCAAAACCGTGACAACACGCTGCCAACACCTAAACTTCCTGCGTTTCTTCATAATCATGTTAATCCAGCTTAATCAATGATTCATGTTAGCCCCTTCTCTACAGTCATTATTGGTAAGCTGATACCAATTTTCATGTCAATAACTGTGGAGTGATATATGATTTAATATTATACATCCTGTTCAGTGTATTATCCACCCAAAATGTAAATTTACCATCCGGATCATTCTCTTTACAAGCCGCAGTTTTTTCTCCATCGGTTCCCCAGGATGTATCTTTTTCCAACGGTGTAAAAGACTTGTATTTTACAATTTTGAAACTTGCGCCGGACAATAAATACTGCTCAACATTTTCTTCATTTATATTGTCTTCATCGACCTTATAAATCTGTATTCCGGGTGCCGGTTTATTAATTGCGTCGATTGTCAAATCAGACACTTCTATTCTGGAGAATTCATCGCCATACCTGACTTCAGAATTGTTGTGATCCCTGAACACTGCATTTTGTACTGAATTATTACCGTCCTTTATATACAGTTTTACTGTACCGCTCCCCTGCATAGGCACAGTAACCCAGTTGTAATCCGATCCAATTTGAAGAACCTCATTAGTTCCGTCGATCATATACTCTCGATTATTATTCGGATATTGATTCCAGGAATAATTCCATTTTACCCGGGCATTTGCATTCCCGGCATAATCTTTACTGGAAATCAGCGAAGGGCTGCTCCATCTTTGGCTTACCCTATATACTTCCAGCGTACACTTGGATATTACTTCATCTGTCTCATAAGAACGAGTTCTTCTCAGGACAAATGTTGCTGTTGCGCCATCCGGCGGGTCACCTGTCCATTTTTTCTCTGCACCGACATCAATATAATCGATTGTAGTATTTTCTATCTCTGTCATATTCTGATTATTCTCATTCAGAATGTACGAATGGATCTCATATCCTTCCTGTCCCTCCTGCCTCACCACTTCTATTTTCACAATATATGTCGTGTCATCAGACAGATAGCCTTCGGGGACCGATGTCTCTTTAAGGTAATATGTTCCGACAGGAACATGGTCAAATTTTACATGCCCGTTCTCATCAGATATCCTTACATATTCGCGCTCCTTATAAGTTTCATCTTCATAATCATAATAAGTTTCCATTAAAGGAGTATTATCCTGCTTATACAGTCTGAACTCTGCATCCGGGACGCCGCTTCCAAGATTATCTTTTTTGTCAAATTCGATATCCTTGAACAGTGTTAAATTGAATTCCATCCGGCAGTTTGAATAGCATCCTTCTCGTTCCAGATAAAAGACTCTGATTGTGTGATCCGAATACGGTTCAGGATTCCATGTTCTCCGAGCATTGGCAAAACATTGCTGTATTGTCGTCTGAACCTCAGGGCCTCTTTGACTGTCATTTATAACAGAATTTTCAGGATAAGCGCTTTCTACCGTAACTACACCCGTCTTGAAATTAATGCTTCCGCCGACAGGATTATGTATGCCGCCGATATCAAGCACAAGAACATCGTCAATAAAAACCCAAAGGTCATCATCTCCGCTGAAATTAAACACCATATCCTCGCCATTAACTTGTCCCGTAGGCGATAACTGAAATACTCCATCCAATGTCATTCCGAAATGGTGGTCATAATAATACCTGCCGTCGCCATTCGGCCATGATGCATTGCTTCCACCTGTTGCCGGACAGTAGCCGTTCCCTTTTCGTAAGGGGTGGTAAGATTCATTGCGTCCGTCATCTGAATCGTGAACGTTTCAACGTTCTTCATTGTGACGGTCAGATTCTCATCTGTAGTAAACGGAAGAATACTGATCAAAGCCCAGTCCCCGGCTGCAACCTTCTGTGCATTGATTTCTTCAATCTGTTCTTCATCCAGCTCGGCACTATACCGGCAATGCAGATTGTTTGCCTCTTTCAATTCCCCAACGGTAATCTCGTTATTGACCTTCCCGACCCACACGAGTTCAGGATCGGATAATTCCACCTTTTCTACGTTAGCGATGAATTGACCGGTCTCTTCGGATATTTTCAGAGAATTGCATATACCCAGCACTTCCACTACATGCGCAAATGACACATATCCGTCACCGGGTATGCTGAAGCGATACATTTTCCCATCCACTTCCCAATGGAAATCCACCGTATAGATAACACCATATACCGAGAAAGACTCAGCCGTAAACTCGACGGTCGCTGCTCCGTCATCCTGAATCTCTGTTGTATTAGCCTCGATTACTTCCGCGTCAGCTGCTTCATCCGCAAAATGGACCGCGCTTACCTCCGCATCGGCTTCTTCCGCCAGAGGCTCCTCATACGTAATCTCAACAGACACACCTGATTCAGGTGTGAATTCATCATCGCCGACCATAATCTTGATGTCAAAGAAGCGCGCAGCAAAACGGGGAAGAGTTTCCTCTTCCGTAAGTCCCATGGCTTTTTTGGCTTCTTCGAGATAGGTTCCATATTCTATGCTGTCCAAAGCAATCTCTGAAGCAGTAAGGTATGCCCCGTCCGGTATTCCTGATGTCTCATCATATGTGAGAACAACCGTATACTCTTTTTTCTCGGCCCTCAGAGTTTTTACTGCCGGCGCAGCTTCTCCGTCAGCTTCCCAAGGGCCTACCGGAGCGTCTTCTTCCCGAGAAATATCATAGTCTGGGATCTCCGCGTCCGTCTCGGCATCGGCATCCATGTAGTCATCAGCGTAAGCAAATGAGTCGGCATTTTCCTCGATCAGAACATCTTGAGCTTCTTCCGGTTCCAGATACATACCGCCGACTTCGTCGGTTTTATCCACTTCAACGGTTATTGCAGGAAGAATCAAAGCGTATGTTGTGGCAAATGTAATTATTGCGGCCAATATAGTGACGCCCCGCCGCCACCGCTTTAGTTCCTTACGCTTTTTGATAATCTTGTTGAACCATACCAATAACCGTCTCATCTAGTTTCCCCCTCTCAAACTTCAAGTCTCGTTCGGATTATTTTGCTGATTAACTGGGATATACAGATATGGCCGTCTGTCCCTATAAGCATAGATTATCTGAAAATTATCATACGAAATCGATATTCAGCCATTGTGTATATCTGAAGTATTATACGCCCTGACTTTATGAATTTATACACGTAAACCAAAAAATGCATAAATTAACTTAATAAATGCAGCTGGACATTCTTCAGATAAAAAAAGAGACAGGAACCGCATTGTTGACTGCGGTTCCTGTCCACCGAAATGAACTGACCTCTTTGTATTGATGTTAAATTGTACTCCGTCTCCTCCACAAAAGTAATCCAGCTCCTGCAATCAGAATCGATCCAAGAATCGTGAAGAACCTTATTCCCGTTCCACCGGTACTTGGAAGCGCTGCGCCGGGCTCGTTCTTGACTGTTAATAAAGCCAATGTATCGTCATCCGCACCCACATATGCTACTTTAGTTCCGTTAGCAGTATTATTTGTACTGCCGGAGTATGTAAGAACACCGTTTTCAACTGTAAAATCGATAGGCTTTAACGTCATAACATATCCGTCAGGCGCTTTGACCTCTACCAGCTGATACTCTCCGTCCGGAAGGTTCTTAATGGTCATCAAAGGATTTCCCGTAAGCTCTGTTTCCGAATACTCCGGTGTTGTGAACGCGGCACTATATGTACTGGTACCGGTTGTTACTTGCTGCAGCTGCGTATCTTCCGCACCCGTTTTGCCGCTATTAAACAGGATTCCTGAGTAATCTACAGGCTCAGTAACCTGAGTTACAGGCTGGTAGCTGTTAGATACTTTCACTCGCAGATCGAATACTACTCCCGGAAGAAGGCCTTGTTTTTCATCAATCTTCTTAAGGTTAACATCCGCTTCATTGACTCTATACTCATTCACAAAGTTGAAATCTGCAGGACGTCCCTGCTGATAAGTGATTGTTACTCCTGCAACCATTGTCCACTGTCTTTGCCCATGGAACGTAATTTCTCCAGTCTCCGGATGGTCTTCTTCCTCAGAATAAGTCACTCTGGATCCTCTAATATAAAGCTCATTATTGGCCGCTTGCTCGAAGCTATAATATAACGGCTTATCATTTGTTCCTAACCAATACTCGGCATTGCTGAGAACAGTCGTTCGAAGGAAATTTTCCAGATAAGCTTTTTCACTGAGGTTCAAATGATGTCTGGAAACTATTAACGGATAATTTGCGCCTCCGGGCAAACCATTTAATCTTGCGATGAATATTTTTGCTGTACCGCCTGTATCATATACTGAGAATGTTCGCTGATTCTTTTCCGTTATCACCTCGTCTACATTATGGCTGGCAATCGTTGTACCGGCCGAGACTGTCCCGGAATAGGAGGTTGTATCTTCTGTATTATTCAGAGATGTCGAGACACGATACCCTTCTATCGAATAATTAGATTCTTCTACCTCTATCTGTGCATTCGGTCGTAAACCGGGGATGGCAATCTTCCAGTTCCAGGCAATGCTGTCTTCAACCTCGGATTCAAAGAAACTGATTCCCTGCTCAGAATTATGACCATATGTAAGAGTACGTTCTATCTGTGTATTTTGGCCATCAATCACTGCATTTATTGTTACATCAATTTTGAAATTTTTGTTAATCTGGTCTGCCGTAAGTCCTTTGAAGATCTTTCGGAAGTTGACATAAGCGATGTCCTCTACTGTGCTAGCTGAATAATTATTGGTAAAAGTGATCATCTGGGAATCAGCGCTTGCTCCCGGTGCCAAAACCACATCAATTGCACAGTGATCCAAATCCGCAACAGCCTCCATACCGGTGTTATTAATCTCAATTCCTGTACAATGTGTAGTTCCTTGCGGTACTTCTTCGATTGTATACTCACCGGGAGTCAGATTATTCAATTCAACCGCGCCGCCAACAAGAGAAACAGACGATGCCGGGGAATTACCTTCCTGTACAGTTGCTGACACTGCAGTTCCGTGAGATATTTCAATCACAACTGTATAATTCTTTCCCTCGGTATCAGTTCCCTCCTTTCCGTTAATCGTAAAGGTATAGAATCCATCCGCCAAAGTATCATCCACTTCCCGCTCAGGAGAGAGTGCATAATCAAAAATCGTTATGTCTTTTTTAAGCTTCAAAGCACTCTTAGTGCTCTTGTTGGTAAGACGAAGAACGCCCGCCTTGACAGGATCTGAGCCGCTGCTCATCTCAGGGACAAGGACATAATCTTCTATCGGGCCCTCTACGATCGTGTAATAGGCGTCCTTTCCATTGTATGTGGCAGGAATTGTGTTCCCGGTCGAATCTTCCACTTTTCCTGTATCTTCCAGTGTGAAGAGTTGTTTCCAGTCGTCCTCACTGCTTAGAGTAATAGTTCTCTCGCTTACCGGATCCTCCTCGAAGCCTTCCCCGCCTCCGCCGCCGGCAAATACAGCATTGCCTGCGTTATTATAGGAATACCCGCGCCAACCGCCATTCATCATCAACACCGTTACACTACTGCCGGTGTAACTAGATATCACAGCCGTTCCGGAGCCGCCTTGCTGTGAACCTTTATCGAGATCGCAGGAGATATCAGATCCGTTGTTGTCCAAAATCCGAATCTGAACATTATTTGGGCTCGTGGTCGAATTATAGTTCCAGGTAATAACCAAATCACCGGAGCCAGTCGCTGGTACACTGGCAACCCTTGTCCTTTGTCCCGGATACGACAGCCCGTTTCCGTTACTATCGTTACCATCTCCCGTACACCAAAACTCAACATTTACAGTGCGCTGAGGTGCCGCCTTCGGCTCCCACTGTTTCAGTGTCACGCTCAACGTACCGGAATGATTGGTTTCAGGACTTTCGTCCGGATTCAGCCAGACCTTCTGCACCCTCAGTTTTCCCGGTTCAGGAGCATTAACGATATTGAAAAGCAGCGTGTTTTCATCTTCCATATCATATGCCACACCATCCGCTCTGATCAATTGACCATCTTTTAATGAAAAAGAGACAGATGGAGTAGATGATAAGATATATCCCTCCGGCGGCGCAGTCTCTGTTATCACATACGAGCCATCCGGAAGGCCCAGAACATCTCCATCAGAATCGTACCACTCATTTTCCGGCAGGAATTTCGTAGCATCCAGAATAAGATAACCCGTCGCATCCGTTTTTATCCCGGTTTTATTTACAGCACTGTGTGTGGATCCGGATGCCGGTGTATAGACCAGACGGAATTCCGCGTCCTGCAGTCCGATACCTGAAGGATCAGTCTTTTTAATCTTCAGGATAGCTCGAGGATTCTCTATTCCATCCATCGGGACCAGGGGAGTATCCGAACCAAGCTTATAGATAGTAGTATTGTCCGGAATAGCATCATCAAATGTTGCGCTGCCTGCTCGATCGTCCTTCTCTATCACGACCGTATAAACGGTATCGTCATACAGATATCCTTCCGGTGCCTTGACTTCTTTCATGAAATAAGTACCGGTCAGCACTTTCGGAAAGCGCACGACTCCATCCGGACCGGATGTTGCCTTAACGTAATCCCTTGCGTAATCATATTCTCCCTGGTCAAACCCGGCAATAATAGTATCCTTCTCCGGGACTGCTCTTTTGAGGGGAATGGTGCAATCTTCATCCAGGAATAATTGAAATTCTGCTCCTTCCACCGTGACCATATTCGGCGCGATTTTTTTGAAATGAATGGTTCCGAATTCAGGCGGCTTTTCAGCAAGGTTGAAGCTGATCTTACAGTTGGAATCGCAGCCGCCTCGCTCAAGATAGAATACTTCCAGACGATGAGGTTTGTCCAAGCCGACAAAATCTTCCCAAATTATAGAGTTTTCCGGATTGGTGCCATAAATATTCGAAACCGTACTCACCCCTTGGATCGTTACATCACCTGTCATGAAGTTGATTTCACCGTCAACCGGCTGATGGAGTCCACCGATGTCCAGTACAAGCCTGCCATCCACGAACACCCACATATCATCATCACCATTGAACTTAAATATGGTACTCTTCCCGTTTGTCTTTCCATCAAAATCGATATTAAAGTCCACCGCCATATTAATGCCCAGATGATGGTTCCAGTAACCGGCTTTATTTCCTCCGCTGTTATAGCCTCCTTGCGCACCCTTACAGGGATTCAGATAAAGATAGTCTGGATAACGCGTTGTAATGCTCGAATTTACGTTCACAACGTTAGTTGGATTCGTACTGTTTTTGGGGTAGTAGGCATCCGTTACTTCATTGAACGGGAAAAATCCCACAGCCTTTGCTGTACTGGCTTGCTGATAATATGTTCTGTCATATACAGTAAAGCTGTTCGTAGCGCTATCATAATAGGCATAGTTGGTATTACTGTTATATTCATAATATCCATCCGGCGTCAGCCGAAACAGACCATCGACATTATCGTATACAGTTTTATCCTTATATCCGTAGGTCCCGGAAGCATTGGTCCCTGTGATATCGTCTTCATCAAACAGGTATTTCAAGCTCTCGCGTCCCAGGCTACCTCCTTTTGCCGCTACGACCGGATAACCATTTTCCAGTTTTTTCTCCAGAATGTTCTGGACCGGGCTGCTGTCATCTCCATTGTGTGCCGCATAAGTATTGATTCCATCATTGGTATCCGCAGCATAGCCCCAGCCGAGGAACTTCAGTCTGTGATTATAATTAATTCCCCTCTGAAATACGTATTGCCGCCCACCGGAATAGTTATTATTAGGTCCACTATTATGCTCATCATCCAGAATCTGGCTTGCATCGTAGTCGATCAACCTCATACGCACGATGCTGGCTGCCTTATTGGTCACAGTAGGAATGGTCGGGGGCGTACCTGTCTCGTCTGAGATTCGAACCCTGAAGTACTCCTTTTCACCGGTTTCCCCGGTATGAGTGAACAGCGCAATACCGGTAGTCTGCCCCGCCGTCAGCTGCATACTCTTTCCGTCCGCAGAAATAGTTGTAGAAAACAGACCGGATTCGTCAACCTCCCACACACCACCGCTGAGATTTCCTCCAAGCGTCAGGGTATCGCCTTTACCGATTATGCGGAAGGTACCTGCCTTAACCGTACCAAAGTCTGAGAAAGAATCCGTCAAAAAGCGGCTCTCGATTCCTTCCTCCAGTTCCAGCACGGTGACATCATCCATCAGAACAGGGGTATTGTTCTCAACAAAATGAACAATCTTCTGGGATGGCAGAATTGATTCTCCCGCTGCCGTTTCCATAATCGGGGATAGTGAATCATTCTTTTCTGTTATGCTTACTGCAACAGGTGCCTTTGGTTCCACCTCTCTGTCATCTGCAACAATTTTGATATCAAGGAACATGGCTCGATTGATAAACAACTGCTGTTCATCGTTGTCGCTGCAGGAATTCAGACAATTCTCTGTCTTACTCCAAAGGTCCTCATATCGTTCATCCGCATTTGTAATTTCCTTTACAAGCAGCTCCGCCCCTTCCGGAATCTCCGCATCCGCGCCATACGTGACCGTCACTTCATACTTCTCTCCACTGTCACTGATAACGGTCTTGCTGATTTGGTCATCTGTCACACTAATCTCGAACTGTTCCCCGTTCCGCATCATGACAGTGAGTGTTTCACTGCTGAGGAAAGGCTTAAGGCCTATTAAAGCCCAATCCGGAGCCACGAACTGTTTCTCATTTATCTCAGCAATCTGTTTTTTTGTCAGTTCGGCACTGTACTCGCATTCAATGCCCAGCTGCTCTTTAAGCTCTCCGGCTTTGATACTCTCCTCAATTTGGACCATTTTAACTAAGCTCTCATCAGAGAACGTAATTCTATCGATTTCATTAATAAACTCATCGACTTCAGTGTCAGTAATTTCTAATATCGTCACCAATTCACGGAAGCTTATAGCATCTCCTCCGGCGAGGTTGTATTCATACGTCTTTCCATCAACTTCCCAATGGAAATCCACCGTATAGATAACACCATATACAGAGAAAGACTCCGCCATGAACTCGACCGTCGCAGTACCATCATACTGAACCTCAGACGTATTGGCTTCAATCACCTCAGCCCCTGTTGTTTCATCCGCAAAATGGACAGCACTGACTTCTGTATCCGGGTTTTCTGCCAGCGGCTCCTGATAAGTGATCTCTACGGACACACCTGATTCCGGTGTGAATTCTTCATCACCGACCATGATTTTTATATCAAAAAAGCGCGCTGCAAAACTTGGAAGTGTTTCCTGTTCCGCAAGTCCCATGGCTTTTTTGGTTTCATCGAGATAGCTCTGATATTTTTCGGAGTCCTGAAGGATTTCAGAGACTGTAAGATCTGCCCCCTCAGGGATGCCTGATGTCGTGTCATAAGTAAGAACTACTGTATAATCATTGCCGTCGGCTCTCAGAGTCTTCACTGCCGGTGCTGCTTCTTCATCCACATTCCCCGCAAGAATGCCAACAACACTGTCAGTCCGGGCAAGGTCATTCCCCTTCAGGGAGAGCACTGTGATGACGCCATTGGTGAGTTCAATAACGGAGGATTCATCCGGATTAACAGAAACAAGCTCATCAGATGCCTCTGCATAAGCAGCCATCGAAACCGTATCACCCGCAGCCATCGCCGCGAATCCGTCGTCTTCTGCAGCCGGTCTTGCATATCTACCTGCGAAAAGTGTGTCATTTGCATGCTCGACCGTATTATTCCAAAAAACAATCTGAATATCGACGAGACCTGTCCTTGGGGTCACGTCGACATTGTCGCAGACAAGCGCAAAATCATAGAATGAACATGTTGTCATGTCATAAATATATTCTTTACCGAGAAGACTTGCAGATCGAATGCTGAGATCAGCATATTCCTCAGATTCCGGATTGACAGGGTTCACAACGAGCCTGGCACCCTCCGGTATCTCCTCGCTCGTGCTGAAGATTGCGGTTGCCGTCATGTCACCGTCAGCATATGAGAAAGAGACCGCGTTCTCCTGATCCGCTGCTATGGCAACACCTGTGAACGGAGGCGCGTTTTCCTCAAGCAATTCATCCTGCGCTTCTTCCTGCTCCAGGTACATACCACCGACTTCTTCAGTCTTGTTAATTTCAACAGTAATCGCAGGGAGAATTAGCGCGTACGTGGTTGCAAATGTAATCACAGCCGCCAAAGCCGTAACAATCCGCTGCCAGCGCTTTAACTCCTTATTCTTTTTGATGATCCTGTTGAACCACATTAATAGCCGTTGCATTCGTTCCCCCTATAATCAACGAGTAGCCTCGATATATTATTTCGCTTAACACAGATAAGCTTCCTTATCACCAGAGATATCAAGTCTAAATTTTTGTTATTTGAATATTGCAGTATGTAGCAAATATAATAGTCCTTAGTATATTCAGAGTAATTATACCCCTTGGTTTTAGAAATATCTATACTAAATCCCTACAAACCGTCTGAATGAAGAATTCTTAAGAAAGCCAGTCCGGGCATCTCTGCTGATAAGCAGGCTTAAAGTAACGCACA
>OCTX011866557.1_pt1 | contig 12419 bp, 15 predicted proteins | sample 1539691 | NCBI WGS metagenome assembly OCTX01 (sample SAMN02144231, study PRJEB22623) | gut metagenome | biome: sheep rumen | host: Ovis aries | place: New Zealand
GATAAATGTTCATTCCAAAGTGTCCGCCGCTGCCGGTCAGAATCCCTTTTGCATCAACAAAATGCATTTTATCAGCTCCCTTTTACTTTAATCGGATGCCTGATCCCGGTTTTCAGTTTCTCAGGTGCAACCTTCCTGGCATAGTCAATCAACAGAAGGGCAGATGCAAACATCGCACATCCATACAGCATATAGAACCTGAACTGATTCCTTCAGCGTCCCGAATCCGAATACGGCATCCAACAGAAGCAGATGTATCGTAATTCCAGCGATGTACATGACGGATACCACCGTCAGATTCGCGAGGAATGTTATCCGTACAAGTCTGCTTCTTCCAAACACGGTACACCGCAGAATGCTGTCCTCCCCTGGAATCAACCAAGTGACACTTTATCGCAACCGAGTGGAAGAATAAACTGTAACACTTTAATATCTGCGGCTCAGGATCTGATATACAATAAAATACAGAACGGAAATCCCACATGTTATGTAAAAACAGGCAAATCCGTAAGGTTTCAAATCGATCGAAACCAATACAACCCCAACTATGGCAAGTGCCTGGATCACGATAATCAGCGTCACGCTTCGTGATTTTTCGGCTATAAAAGCAAGACGTTCATCCTGATTGGCAATCTCCAGCTTTTTCGCATATTCCGGATTATGTCTGACTCTCCAATCCCCAACCAATCGATTCAGACCGTAGGCAAAAAGGCCTGCGCCGACTGCACAGGCCGCGATTGGAAGATCCATTACAGTGTTTAGGACCAGAAGTCCGATTCCAAGGACCGTTATAATAATATATACCTGCTTAGGATAATTCCCTTTCATGCTTCGTCAACCTCCTCATAAATAAATATATCTTCAATTTTCAGCTCAAATGTCCGTGCCAGCTTAAAAGCCAGTGTTATCGACGGATTATAACGTTCTCCTTCCAGGGAAATGATCGTCTGACGTGTCACCCCCAGAAGGTTTGCCAGATCCTGCTGCGTCAATTGTCTGGCCTTTCGCAATTCTGCAATTCGATTTTTCATATACACCTCTGCAACATGTAAAGTTTGCTTTACTCTTAGAAGCATAACATGCGCAAGTCGGCATGTCAAGCATGCTTTACATGTTCATTCCGGCTTTATAGAAAACTTTCCTTCCGGGTCCGGATCCGAAAAATGCCATAGACGCAAATAGGAATGCCAATATATCAGCATTCCTATCTTTCTCGCCAAATTGAGTTTTGGGATTTTATATCATTTGAAAATGCCTGAACGCCTCTGTAATCGCCTCTTCTTTCTCCTTTGGTGTCTCCGGCGACCTGCTGTCCTCATTCTTCGGAAGGTTATAATTCTTCCTCTCTATGATCCCGCATTTTCGCTTGGTCTTCGCGATATTCAAATGGCTTACATGAAATCCGTACTTCTCCTTCACCCACTCCTTAATCTCCTGATAGGTCGCCTTACTCTCCGCCGCCGTCAGATCCATTTCATTCATATCGACCTTCACACTGATATGATTCTTGACTTCAGAAAGTTTGGACAATAAACATACCGTCTCAACGGTGGCATCGTTGTCCCAACTAATCTCATCTATTTCCTCACCGTTAAAATAGATTGGAAATCTGAATCTGATTTTCTTCAGCACCTGACCGGATGTTTGTTTCTCTTCATAGATTTCAATTCGCTCAACGAATGTATTCATAAATTTCTTTTTATCAACGTCTGATAATTCTTTATACAGTCTATCAAAAGCCAACAGAAATTCATAGACCTGATCTCCGGAAATTTTCTGCCTCATGATATTATCAATTCTTCGCTGAAGCACCTGAACCTTTTCTTCCATCTCATCAATGTCTTCGTAGAGCTTGTAAAGTCTTCCCTGCATGTCCTCATATTTCAGTTCATACAGTCTGTCAGTTTCATCCAGACGATCAATCTCCATTCCCAGTCTTTCTTTGGCATTTTTCTTACTCTGAATCTGTTTTTTCAGATATTCAATCTCGCTTTCCAGTTCTTTGGTGTCGATTTTATCTCCAACCTTTTTTCGCAGGTGTTCTTCAAATTTCGGTTTTGTAACCAGACTACAGATCAGCTCACTGACTGCATCATCTATCAATTCTTCTGACCATTGCCTCTTATAATCACATTTCTTACCGTCGATAACTTTTCTCCTCTGACAACGGTAAAAGAAATAATCTTTATAAGAAGAACCATCCTTTTTCTTTTTGCGGTTTACATTCCCATACATCGGTCCGCCGCATTTGGGACATTTCAACAGGCCTGAAAGTATATGTTCGTGTTCCAGACTATGAGTTTTCGGCTGATAAGCAGCCATACTCTTTCTTTTTATCTGAACCTGTGCCCACTCTTCTTCAGTAATAATTCCTTCATGTATACCCTTCACATCAATATAATCATCTTTTCTGACCTGGCGATATTCATTTCTGGTCCCAATTACTTTTTCCATAGTTCTCTTGCCATATGTAATTCGTCCACAGTAAACTGCATTATCCAATACCTTTGAAATAAAGTTTTCAGTAAAATAGTCAAGGGTATTGTTCTGCCTCAGTTTCTTCTTATATCCATGAGAATTCAGATATTCAGTAATTGCGATTGATCCCATACTTGTATTGAGATATTTATCAAAAATGATGCGGATAATCTCTGCTTCCTCTTCTTCAATCATAAGAAGACCGTTCACCAGTTTATAACCATACGGAGGAAGTCCCCCGTTCCATTTGCCTTCTCTGGCTTTCTGTTTTCTTCCTTCCATTGTTTGAATCTGAATATTCTCACGTTCAATCTCAGCTACTGCCGATAATACAGAAATCATCAGTTTTCCGGCATCCTTTGAACTATCAATTCCGTCCTCAACGCAGACGAGATTAACTCCATAATCCTGCATCAGCTGAAGTGAACTCAGGACATCAGCAGCATTTCTTCCGAATCTTGATAGTTTAAAAACCAGCACATAGGATACCTGATCTTTTTCTGACTTAATATCTTCCAGCATCTGCATAAACTCAGGACGTCCTTCCACACTCTTTCCGGACTTTCCCTGATCAGAATATTCATGTGCAATATCCAATTCCTGATATTCTGCATACTTGATCAACTTGTCTCGTTGGGCATCGAGGCTGTATCCATCTACCTGAATTGCGGTGGATACTCTGGTATATATATAACATCGCTGCTTCTTTTTCATAATACAAAACTCCTTGAGATTCCTTGTAATTGTTATCAAATGATGATATTCTACTATTCGAGAAACGGGTTTTCACCGGGTAAGGCATTTGCCTGACAAGACTTGCTCGTTTCTTTTTTCTTGACAATTATCTAAAAGATGATAAACTAAAAATTAAGAAATGGGTTTTTTACCGTACGTATGAACTATTCATAGCTAAGCGGGTTGCTCGTTTCTTTTTTTTATGTTAATAATATCGTACAAGTATTTCTTTCCATTTCTATCATGGCGAATAATCAGATAAACATGATATACATTGTAACGCTCAATTTCTCCATTAGCTTCATACACCGGCAAAGCAAATCTTGATTCAAAACGATACCATCCACCTTCTGCGTCCATCGCATGTTTTTCTTTTCTGTTTTCCGTGTGTACCTTGTTAGTAGATATCTCGAACATTTCAGGAATTCCCTGTGAAGCGTTCGCTTTTGCTTTTGAAAGAGCTCCCTTAAGACTCCAGGTATACACCGAACTTGTATATTCATCTGGAAAGTCAGTCCCAATAAAAACACCGTTCTGCGTTTCTTTAATAGTATATTCTTCTCCAACAAATCTTTTCAGATACCCCTTAACTTCATCCCAGTTAATTGTTCGCTTTCCTTTGAACAGAATATCATTGATTAATACAATCTGATTTCCTTCTGCATCCCGAATAATATCGATATGTCTTCCTTCCAAATGAATTCCTCCAAATTTCTGATATGTTTCTGTTGAAATAATCACAGTATTATTGTAAAACAGCAATGAGAAACGAGTTTTACAACCGTACAGCTATTGCTCAAGCGGCCTGCTCGTTTCTTTTTTATTCTCTTTCTGCAATTTCTCCATTCGGATGTAATACTCCAACAATCGCAGTACATACTCTGGTGCATGCCGATTGTCTCTCTCCCATTCTGTAACAGTTCTATATGGTATCTGGAAATATTCGCAGAACTCTTTTCTATTCATACCTGTACTTTCGCGCAGTTCTCTTATCCTGGTTGTGAAATCCATTTTCACTGTCCTCCTTTCCACGTTGTGTAACTATTGGTATTCTATCACGTTTCACATGAATACGCAATGTGTAATAATTCTACATACATCAATTATCAATATCATGCTACCTGTCGATTATTTTCCATCGGAAGCTTTAGCATGAATGATACCCGAGTTGTATCATATCCTGACACTTCCAGTTCTATCCACTTTTCCGGCAAAGGATTCGGTAACATATGTGCATATTTCTCCATTAGTTCTGCCATAAAATCTATACATCGTTCAAAGCTCAGATTTGTCTCTTTTTCAGAACGTTCCAGTTTATATCCAGTCATTCTCATAATATCCCCCCTTTCGCCCTAAAATCTATCCGTCAGGTATTTGATCGATCATGTTAATCCCCTCCTCTCATAAGTCATTTTGTGTAATTCAAGAATATAATAGTTGTCGGATCTTTTCTCAGAAATATCTTTGTCTCTTATATCTGTATATCTATGCAAATATCTCATTGCCTCTGTTCGCAACATCATTGTAAACACCACCCGGCTCATCTAGGATGGCTGCCATCATCAGGAGTATCTGTCTTCGCTCGCTTTCTGTTCGATGAATCGATCAAAAAGGTCCTGGCGTAAGTTGTTTAGACATACAGGAGATCATGTAATTGTCAATGTACATTTTATTCGCATTATTGCTAATATTCTATTTCAATTATAATCAATAACAACCGAAAGTCAACGGATTTTTGTTAGCATTGATGTTAATTTCTATTTTACAAACAAATAACTATGTTGTAGAATAGAATCAGATTTGGAATAAGGAGATAAATCCCACATGACCATAGGAGAGAAAATCAGACGTATCCGTAAATTCCGCCATATGAAGCAACGCGAACTTGCCGTTGCAATCGGGCTTGATGAAAAAAGCGTCAGCCGAATTGGTCAGTATGAAATCGGCTATCGTATACCGCAAAAAGAAACCCTGGAGCAAATCTCCAGGGCACTTAACGTGAATATATTAAATTTTGTTGATTCCGGAACCGGAAGTATCGAAGATCTGATGATGATGCTTTTCTGGATGGAAGAAACAGACCCATCTCTTCTGAAGCTGTTCCAGTTAAAGCGATTTCCAAATGAAAAATGCAATACCGTTGATGATTCATCCGTCTATTATCACGACAGTGACTCCTGGCCGGCACATGAGCCTATGGGATTTTGGTTCAATAATACACAATTGTGTAGTTTTATCAGAGAGTGGCAATTTCAAAAACAGAAATTGATTAGTGGCGATATTTCCAGAGAAGAATATTTCGAATGGAAACTCAACTGGCCGTATACCAGTACTTCACACATGAAAATCTTTTGATCCTAGTATAGCGTTTTCTAATTAGCTATACCATTGGGATTTGTGAACACCCAATAAATAAGCGTTTTTCACAAGTGTTTAAGGTTGAGTTATTTTGAAACCGTTATACTAGTCAACAGCTTTATTTCAGTTTGTTAACAATCCCATTCACAACTATTATACACGCACTTCCCGCTGCCTCTATTGTCAGGTAATGTTCTGCATTCTCATCAACAAGAACCTTACCAGAAGGTAGAAATTCATCATCCCCTTCCCAATAGTTGATCTGAATTGGAAACATAGATGCGTATGGAATCTTTACAGTTATATCTGCCCTTCCTTCCATAATCACACCTCCTAATTCCTGGCATGCCTTTTGAAAAGCGTCTACCGATACATCCACAAAATTTTTTTCAAATATACTGGTTATATCTTTGTTAAAACTGATTCCTCTGGAAAGACCACCGCGCATCTGTGACAAATCGATCCACTTCCCCGTTAGTGAACTGCCATCTGCCATTGCCATATATTGCAGTAACGTAAGGTGGTGCCACATTTCCACTTCCTGCTTTATCACAAAATCGGGATAATGAACCTTTATTTCCTGGCCAATGCTAGAAACTACGAATTCGCTTTTTTCTTTACAAAACTGAATATTCCCTTTTTCACATAACTCTTCAATTGTATATTTTTTCAGTCGTTCTCTCGCTGGTTCCAACATTAACTGGAACTGCCTGTTCTGTCTGTTCTTTTCAAAAATGTCCATTAAATCCTCTTCTTTTATTTTAGTTATAATTCCAGTTTTGCAACAATATCGCGAAGAGCACTTCTTACAGGTGAATCTGCCGGAAGTTCCACGATCGGCTTTCCATCACAATCATAACGGTAAATATTCTCATCATGTGGTACCACTCCCAGTAAGTTCAGACCCTGTTTTTCAATTTCTTCTTTTGTTCCCGGGTCTAAAATCCCTTCCGGTGCCCTGTTGATAATCAGCCCTACTTTCTTTGGCTGTAAATGCAGTTCTTCCATCAGTTTTGCAATTCTTCCGGTAGCCTGAACTCCTCTTCTTGAACAGTCACTTACCAGAATCGCTGTTTCCATTTTAGGCAGAATACCTCTGCTGATATGTTCCATTCCTGCTTCATTGTCTACAACAATATAAGGATATTGGCTCTGCATCTTCTGAATCTGTGTCTGTACCAGGCCATTGACAAAACAATAGCAGCCTGCTCCTTGCGAACGTCCCATGATCATCAGATCAAAATCATCTGCTTCGACAACTGCATCCTGCATATAAGTTTCCAGATAAACAGCTTTTGTCATTCCTGCAGGAATCTGATACTTTGGATCTGCGCCTGCACGTTCGATCACTTCTCTTAATTCTCCCAGGGTTGTCCCTGCTTCCACACCCAGTACTTCATTCAGATTGGCATTCGCATCCGCATCTACCGCCAATACAGGCTTTTTCCCACTTTCACATAAATACTGGATCAAAAGACCGCATAATGTTGTCTTACCTACTCCGCCTTTTCCTGCAACTGCAATAATATGTCCCATAATTCATTCTCCTTTTCGCTTTTTTATTCTATGATCGTATCTTCTGGGATTTCAAATCCACAGGCATCACAAATGGCTGTTTCTGCAGTTCTTCCATCTTTCACAAATACTTCAATGCTTCCTTTTTCACCACATTCCGGACAGTCGATCTCAAGTATTTCTTTCTGATTTCTTGCATCCTGACAATTTGACTGCTGCATAATCACATGCCTCCTCTTTCTATTCTTCCGATTCTATCTGTCTTTTCAGATATCTTCCAACTACATTAGAGAAGCTTCTCAGTTCTCTGATATAAGCAAAATCTTTTCCATAAATCTTTTTTTCGGAACCAACATCTTCTTCGTTTCCGGAAAAGATACCAAGCACGATAATCCCTTTATTCCTTAAATTTCTCACGGCAAATGCTGTATCCCTGACAGCTTCTTCTCCCTGATATGGCTTTATCGCTCTGGTTCCCGGTCTTTTTGCTGTAATATCACAAGGTTTCCCATCACTTAGCACAATCAGTATCCGATTTGCTTCCGGACGCTCGATCAGAGTATTACCTACTGCACTGATCGCCAGACCATCCCGGTTATTACCAGTGGCTCGAAACTCCATGATTCTCATATTCCTATCTTTATCATCGTCATAATCTCTGAATCTACGAAGGATCGTATAATCCCAGAAAGAACAAAAACTCATCACTTTATGAGGAATCCCCACCCGGCTGAGTGCTTCGCTGATGATATATCCCTGGGCAGCAACCTGGGGCTGACGTTTTGCCTGAGATCCACTGGAATCCAGTAAAATATCGATTACATACTCCTGACTCCCAAGGGGATTTTTCCTGTCAAATAGTTTCTCGTCATCTGTCCGTCCTACTTTCCAGAGTCTGCCGGGTACGATCTGTCCGGAAATAGATCTTCCTGTATCTGCATCCGATTTTCGCACCAATGCTTTCTGCAAAATATCTGCCAGATCTGTGATATTTCTCTTCACGATCCAATGATTGTTATAATAATGCATACGATTCTTTTCGAATTGCAGCTGACTGAATCGGTACTGATTATTTTTTATGACCGGATCATGGAGGATCCCATCTGTAATATGAAGAGAACAGCCGGCATGCATTCCTCTGCAGCATTTATGCTGCAAGGCGGCCTGTTCCAGAGAATTAAGACAGCTTTTTCCATAGTTCAGCATCACATAATCTTTCACTTTTTGAACCGCTTCCGGATCTGTTTTTTCCTCTTCTGAGACTTCTTCCACTTGCAGTCTGCCTGGTATATATTCTGTCTTCTGTTTTTTCTGCCGGATGCGCCGCATTTCCTTCTTCAGATTGTCTACATACTTTTTAATGATTTCTTCCATCTGTTCGTCTGAGAGTGCCTCTCTGGAAGCATCATCGAAAACTGCCAGCACCGGAAGATTTAACACGGTTTCCAACGATCCATGATTCATTTCATATCCCGGATCAAAGAACAGATTATAAACCTGATCCATTTTTTGAATAAATGCAGATGTATCCTGAACCCTGTCAAAATCGTTCAAGACATGATCAAGATCATCTTTCGTTCGGCTTTCTGTAAGCTTCGCAAACAATAATCGCTTTTCTTTTTCCAGATCAATCCTGGCTGCAATGCGCATATCCCGGATTCCTTTCCGTTCCTGCACAAGTTTTTCGTATACAGCCTTGTCCATACAGACATGAAACAGTGTGATCAGGATATCCCTGTCCCCACCCTTCTGTGCCTTCTTCCAGAGATACAATGCCACCTCATCTGCAAGAAAGTATTTTGAAAATGCACCATAGCGGACCGTCTCATAAACTGCAGCATCCGGATTCTCCTGAAACAGTTCCATATCCGGATGTACTTCCGCAAGGTAATCGCCGCACACTGTCCAGAACAGGTTTCTCATACGATTTTCAATTTCAAGGCGATGTTCATCAAAATATACCTGATCTGTATATCGCTTCGTTTCCTGCATTCTTACACCTCAAAGATCTGACCCTTGCTCCACTCTGATGGAATTCTGGTTTTTGCCACATCCGCTATGATTTCTTTTTCAAATATGTCAAAGCTTTTATTCACGATTCCCATCTGAACTGCCCGAAGTGGTTTCAATCCCGATCTCATTGTCTGAATCGCTCCAATCAGGCCGCGCAGATCCAGAGATTTTGTTCCAATTTCTCCACTATAGGCTTTTTTCTGCAGATCCAGAAACAAACCTGCAAACTGCTCTGCCGCTTCCTGTTTCAGATTTCCAAAATGCTGGCGCAGCAAGATCAAAAGGGTCTCTTCATCCAGTGGTGGCATATCAATTACCATAAAACGTGATACCAGCGCTTCATTTAATTCCCTCGTTCCGGCATAACCATAATTCATGGTTCCTATAAATCTGGCTGCCGGATGAAGCGTAATCCTTTCATATCCCGGAACATCAATCCTTCTTCGATGATCCAATGTCGCGTGCAGCACTGCCACAGCATCATTTTTTGCCATATTGATCTCATCCATGATTCCAAACCCGCCAAACTGGGCGCACTGGTAAACCGGACCCTTTCGAAGCTGTACTTCATTGTTCTTGAATGTATCTGTTCCGATCAAAGATGCGCTGTCCGTATTGACATGAAATGAAATATCATATGCCGGCCGTCCAAAGATCCAGGCAAGCGTCTCGCACAATACATTTTTACCTGTTGCCTTTGCTCCGGACAACAGAAGATTCTGCCCTCTGAGTAATGCTGTGATTGCCATCTCAAGAATCTCTGATCCATAGAACGACACTTCCGGAGCTGTACATCTCTCCTTTACCAGCGAATCTATTTCATATTGATTTCTAAACTCTGCAGTCTCTTTTATTAATTCCTGAGGAATACTCTGAGACTGCAGATACTGTTCTATCATCTGATCCCGATTCATAATAAACGTTCTCCATTATTCTTATAATTTCTGTACATTATGTTGATTACTTTTCACAAAAGCATTATAATTGACAAAAGAGCAGGCTTCAATCATCAATGTTTCAAAGTCTGTAACGTTTCTGAACACATATTAAAAATTGTATAGGAGTTTGACATATTTTATGGATAAGCAAAGAAAAACTGACCGACGTACGCTGTATACCCGTCAGTTGATAAAAGATGTTTTTTTAGAAGAACTCAGCAAGAAATCATATAGCAAACTGTCAGTCAGTGAAATCTGTAAAATAGCAGAGATCAACAGAGGCACTTTCTATCTGCATTATCTGGATCTGGATGATGTTCTCGATGATATTTTCACCGACTTTCTTTCAGGCACCACCAGTCTGGTAGACCATGTGCTATGCCCACTGAAAGACACATGCACCTATCCTTTCTGTCAGAGAGTGCAGACTGAAAAAAGATATCAGCCACTTTTTCTGGATGAATTGACTGCATCTCGTCTTCTGGATAAATTTGCAGATTCCGGAAAAGAACCTTTTGTAACTTATCTTATGAAAAACAGCCTCCTGACCTTTGAACAGGCGGAAGCAGTCTTCTATTTTCAGATGAATGGCTGTCTTGCCATCAATCGTATGATGATCAAAAATCACTGTATGGACTGGACTGTGATTCAAAAGACCATTGACTCGTTTATCAAAGCCGGAATTGAAGCATTATTAGATAAATCCTGATTATTTATTTCATTCTCTGCACTATATCCTTTACTTCTTTTACCAAATCCGGACTACAATCATAAGGTGATTTTCCCAATCTATCTGCCTCTATAATATCCGAATGGTAATGGATAAAACCAAGAAAATCTTCCTGTGGGATTTTTTCTAAAATAAATTGTTCATCCTTCTCATCTCGAACTTTACTTGCAACTACTCGAACCTGCTTTACTCCCAATTCCAATGCAAGACGTTTTACATTTCTATACGTCTGAATACTTCTGGCTCCCGGTTCTATCACAACAATAAACTGCTCCATGCCCGAAGTCGTTCCTCGTGCCAGATGTTCTAATCCGGCTTCCATATCAAGTATGACTACATCCTCTCGATGAAGTACAAGATTATTAATGATTCTTTTTAGTATCACATTTTCCGGACAGACGCATCCACTACCAGCTGTATCCACTGTTCCTAAAAGAAGAAGTCTTATTCCGTTATACAATTGTCCATATTTCTCTGGAATGTCACTTACCTTGGGGTTGAGTATATAAAAAGTATTATCTTTATCCGCCCCGGTTCGCTCTTCGATCATTTTTCTCATTTTTGAAATCGGAACAATCGAATCTACAATATCTTCCGGAAAGCCTAATGCCAATCCAAGGTTCGCATCCGGGTCAGCATCGGCCACTAAAACATTTCTTCCTTCTTCAGCAAATACTCTTGCTAATGTTGCCGCAAATGATGTTTTTCCAACTCCGCCTTTTCCTGTTACTGCAATCTTCATTTCTCAATCTCCGTATTTTTTGTAATGAAAAATTCTGCTAGTCTCTGAATCTCTTTATACGAATTCTGCAATTCTTCTCCATTAAGACCAGCCCTAAGAATACTTACTGTCAGTGGCATCTGACAAATCACCTTATCCCGGTCACTTACCATATCCAACATAGGCGCAATGCTTTCTTCCGTTGTTCTGTTTAAACAGAAATACACTGGTTTCTGTATACTGTTACCCAATTCTTTGATTTTTGTCGAAAGGCGAAGAGATTCAAACGATGGATCAACGATCATCATAATCATATCTACACTATTATCTACGCCTCTCCCAAAATGCTCGATTCCTGCTTCCATGTCAGCAATCACAAATTCGTCAGATTTCAGTTTCAGATTCACCAACATTTCTTTCAGAATACTTCCCATAGCGCATGCACACCCTTCATTTGCTTCGTGAATCTTTCCACTCGCCATCAGCATCACGCCATCTTTTACAGAAAGATATTCTGGTGGAATATCATCTAATGTCCAGGTTTCCGTAAAAAACTTTTTTGCAAATGCAGACAATTTTATCTGACTTAGCACTTCACCCGTCATCATCGTTTTAAAAGCCTTGTTTTTTCCACCGAAATACTCTGTAAAATCTCCTGGAAATTCCATACCAAGCTGCTTATGAAGTCCGTAATTAGATTCGTCAGAATCAATAACCAGTACTCTTTTGCATTTTCTTGCCAATTCTTTCGCAAGTAATGATGTAATCGTACTTTTTCCACATCCGCCTTTTCCACAAACTGGAATTGTTCGAGCTTTTCAAATACTAACGTCCTTAATTCTGTTCAATAATTGATTTATAGTAGTTACCAAAGTCAGCAAGTGAATTAACAATTGGAAGCATTTTTGTTCCGAGTTCCGTTAAGCCGTAT
>OCTX011810830.1_pt1 | contig 12417 bp, 7 predicted proteins | sample 1539691 | NCBI WGS metagenome assembly OCTX01 (sample SAMN02144231, study PRJEB22623) | gut metagenome | biome: sheep rumen | host: Ovis aries | place: New Zealand
TAACATTGTGAGCAACTGCAATGATAAAGAAAGTGAGAATGTCAAAGTAATAGAAGAGTCTGATATTATTTCTTTCTGCAACTCCAAGTTGGAAGACGATATTTGTAGTATTGATACTCGCAAGGCCGTGTATGCAGGCAGAATGTACAACCTTGGTACGCTTATTGATAATCTTCCGGCAGAGAACATCCATGATGCAAATCGATATGCTTTGGCTCTCGACGTTTTCCTGTTTGAACGGCTACAGGAACCGCTGGATACACTTGTTAACGATTCCAAATGGAAGGATGATCAAATCAGAGTGAAGAATGGTTTGTCAAATGTTTTTTGTGCAGACTGTTTTGAGTCACGAGCATTGTCAATTGAATTATACAGAAAGGACAAGAAGCAAAAGGACACAGAGCTTTGGGCCAAATACAATGAAGCGCTATCTAAGAGCGAACACGCTCGCTGGGTAGTAGAAAAACTCATTATGGGTTTCAGACCTTTAAGCAATGAAGAGCGTATAGAGGACGAGAGTCTGTCTCCGTACAAAGACAAAAGGAATGGTTTTCGAAAAGGGCTGAAGACCAACGAGACAAAACTTGCGCATATCGACTTGTGCTCTTATACAGATCTGCGTCGCGTAGATCCTGAAAACATGAAATATGACAGTTTTCTTATGCTGGCCATCCCTAAAATTCTAGAGAAGATTCGAAAAGATGATAAGTAGCAGACAAATAAGAATTTGGTATCTGTTGGTAGCATTGCTAACTATGCCTCTTCTTGGTTTTGCCCAGCAGGAGGATGACAACAGTTTTGGAGGTTGGCATTTTGTGGAAATCGACCACAAGTTTGGCAACTCCAAAGTAACGGGTATGCTCTATTTCGAGCATGAGAACTACCAGTATAAACGGTTGGATTGTTGGTACTTACGCCCCGGCATAAGATACAATGTATTATCATGGCTGAAACTGGGCTTGAGTTACGACTACTTAAAGGTGCCAGATACATACGGGCATCGTTTAGTTCCCGAAGTAACGGGAACCCTCAAAGAGGGGCGGCTTTCTGCTTCTTTGCGTTTCCGTTATCTCCATACATGGAAGCCTGAACTTCACACCCAAGACAACGAACTCCGCACCCGCTTACTGGTATCATATAAGATCCCTAATCTAAAACTTATGCCCTATGTGGCTACAGAAGCCTTCACCTGGGGCAATGAGTGGCGCAAGACTCGCAACTACGTAGCATGTACCTACGACGTCACCAACTATATGCAGGCAGAAACCTTCTATATGCTTACTTTCACTAAGAAGGAAACGCAACATATTTTAGGATTCGGTATGAACTTCACAATATAAACGCAAGATTATGGAACGGGAGAATTTGAAATCATACTTGACAGACATCAGCCATAGTGTAGCATCGGTGATGGTAGGCTTTAGTCATACTCTACCCTGCTGTTTGAGTAAGCCTAGAAGCAGCTTAGAAGCAGCCTGGAAGCAGCTTAGAGTATGGCTAGAGTATACTTGGAGCATGGCAGAGGTGTTTTTTTACTTGTTCTTTGGTTGTCCTTTAGTCTTCCCTAGGTATTACTTTGGAGACTGTGAGATGGTTCGGAGTGAGTTGGAAGGCAGCTCTGGGTGTGGTGTTTTGATAAATATGGATGAAAATGACTGTGAAGTAGGCTTCTGGACATCACGAATCTATATTCACAAGTCGACACCCTCATGCTTGTCATCCACCTTTTTTACAATTGTTAGATAATGAAATACATATACACAAAACTATTATGGAACAGCCAAAATATGACGTGTTTATAAGTTATTCATGGAACGACATCGATATAGCCAAGGAGATATACGATGCTATTATAAATTCTGGTCTAAAATGTTGTTTTGATAAAGAAACTTTTCATGGCGGAGCAGACTTCCCAAAGCTAACGGCTGCAAATATCTGTAATTCTGACGTATTTCTTTATTTGGGAAGTAAAAGTTCATTCTCATCAGGATGGGCACCCGACGAAGTGGCATTTGCAAAAAGTCGCAAGAAACGCGAAAAGTTATTATATTACGCTATTGATAATAATACTATGCCAGATTGGATGGATCTTGCGTTTGCGGCGAGTAATCGTCGAAATATCTATGAGCATTCATTTAAAAGTGTGTTAATCGAAGATATCAGAAAGATGTTGGGGAATTCTGATGGAATTATTATTAGTGAATTCTCTCAAAACTCACTGTCGCTATCAAAAAAAGATTTTCCTTTGTTGAATGAACTGAGAAAACGTGCGGAACTAGGCACAGAAAGGGATGAAGAACTATACAAAAGTGCAAATACTTTTTTGGGGAGTATTATTCCATCATATGATTATGGAAGAGGGGCTGAGCAATTTGTCACTCAATTATTAGGCGAAAACAGGATTAGTTCTATAGGTGAATCTCCTCTCCCGACGCGTGATATATTCTTATTATGTATTTCTATCAGACTTTATTTGTGTCAAAGAGATTTGTTAGAGCAAAACAAAGCTCTTGTATATTCAGATGATTTGTGGAATGATATAATAAGATTATGCTGTCAATCGCGACCAAATGAAAGTGTAAAAATAAAGTCAAATAGTCATTCGAATAGTTCGGATTCATATGCATTTATATCTGATGTCTTGTTTCTAATGAAAACAATTTATAGCTATCGAGAAAAGGCATGGGTTAACATTTCCAACCGAGATCATGTGATAGTTGAGGTGACAGAAGATAAAAGTATTCGTTTTTCTTCATATTGTATAGATCCTAATGACTATTACTTGATGGTAAACCATGTCAAGGAAATCAAGCATGTTCTAAATGACTTGTATTGTAAAACAGAAAATTTCAAACAATGCTATCAACTGTTATTCAAGGTTTATCCTGCAGAGTTGTCAATCACCTATGATGATACAAAATATAAAATAAAGAATGACACTCAAATCACTTTAGATCAAGCAAACATCTTAAAACTACTTACGGGGGTAAAACTTTATCAGAATCCTTATGCCTGTCTCCGAGAACTTTATCAGAACAGTTTAGATGCTTGCCGACGCCGTCTTTGTACAATTGACAATAGAATTGATCGAGGACGAATTGCTTTTGGCATTAAAAAAGAGGAAGGAAAAGGTACATACTTATATTGTCATGATAACGGTGTCGGTATGGACGAGTACATTATTGAGAATTATCTTTTGCGCATAGGTAATTCTTACTATAAATCTGATGATTTCCAGCAAGAACGGATGGGCATGAGTACCGATTTTGTTCCAATTTCCCAATTTGGGATTGGAATCATATCATGCTTTATGATTGCATCTCGCATTGAAGTCATTACAAAAACGATAAAATCACATTCTAATACTTTGTATTTTTGTATTAATGACATCCAAGGAAACATTTATTATGACCGCAACGTGCCACAAGAAGAGAAGGAAATGGTGAGCCAAGGAGGTACTGTTGTTAGAATATTACTTAAAGAACCATTTGCCTCCGAAATAAGCAACAGAAAAATAAATAAACTATGGCAGACTTATATTGGTCACCCATACTCTAGTTTTTATAACCAATATAGTAGTTTTATTAATGACAGCTATTCAATAGGTCCAGAAAACAAATTGTACAAGCAATACGAAAAACACAATTGTCATTTATTTACGCTACTATCTACTTTTATCTGTAGATATCCCGACGATGTGGATGTTGCCTTGGTGAATGATAATAAATCTTCTGAGACCAAATTATCACGGCAACCCTTTGCTCTTAAAAATGGTAATTTAGGATTTACATTGGATGATGCTCATTTGCTGAGTGGTGATATTTCAAAACAAAGTTTTGAGATAAGATGGAATAGGTGTACAATATATTATATGGAACGAATAAGATATGAAGATGTATTTTTCTATCCGATTGTTATACTGCCAACTAAAAATTTCGTTTTTGAAAAGAAACTAATAAAAGGTCATTCTGATGATTTTTTTGACCGGACAAACTTGGAGGGTGACTGGGGGGCATCAGTTTTCTGGGAAAATCGCGATAAATACCATACAATAGTTCATGATGGAGGTCTGCCTTCTTCATATGTGGTTGGGCACGGAATAGCTGTAGATGGTATATTTGTTGAAAGTTCCAAACCTGGCATAACAAGTTATGGAATGCTGGATTATTCGGGAAAGAATAAACCTGTTTTAAGTGTTGATCGCATTAAAATCATAAGGTATCCAGATAATAACGATGTGATTTTAGAAACGATTGAATATTTGTTTAGACAGAAATATCTGGAGTTGGTAGAGAAACATGTAAAACAATACCATCTTGATAATGCGACCAAGGAGTGTGTTGAACGTTTGACTTTTCATAGTTATGCCTCATATCAAGAAGAGGCTAGTAGCACAATAAGACATCTCCGTATATGATTATACATAAATAAGCGTGACAATCAAACAACAAGTAATATGAATAATACAGAATTATTTCAAGATAAGAACCCCAACATTCTTCAGGATGATTATATCTTGTTGCATGAACTGAAGAAACGAGCAGAGGAAGGTACTCATAGAGATCGGGCTCTTTTATTGTTAGCTATCGATTACTTGAAATTGATTTGCAGTGGTTATATAGGTAATACTGACTCCATTTACGAATCTGCTTATACTAATAGAGCGGAATTATTTATAGTCGAATTGTTAGGAAAAGAAAGACTATCTACGGATTCGAGGGTGTCTATTTCTACTCGAGAATTATTTCTTCTTTGTACATCAATACGAATACGATTTGGCAACAAACAAATTTATGAGTACATCAAATCAAACAATCGGGAATTTGCTAACAAAACAGACTTATGGAATGATTTCGTGTTTGTCTGCAATAGGAAATTATACAATGATTGTTCAGAAAAGGAGAATCTATCAGATATCTCAGAATCACGTAGTTTTGTTCTTGATTTATTAACTATTGTTGACGAGGCTTTTTCGTTTTTAAATAAGTCATGGGTATGCGAATCTGATAAGGAAAATGTTGATATTGAAGTCATCAATGGAAGCTCTATTCAGTTCTCCGCATTTTGTAATGATCCCAATGACTTCTATTTAATGATGAATCACATAAGGGATTTCAAACAAACTCTTAGCATTCTTTACTCTAAAACGGAGAATCGAAAACAATGTTACAAATTGCAATACAATGTATTGCCAACAGATAAGACTATCAATTATGATGTTGAGCGGTATATAATTAAGCCTGATTTGAAAATTACGCTTAATCAGATAAACATACTGAATCTTCTTGCTGGTGTTAACTTATATAAAGATTCTTACGCGTGTTTACGTGAGCTTTATCAGAACAGTCTTGATGCCTGCCGCCGGCGTCTTTGTGCGAAAGACAATAAGATTGGTAGAGGGGAAATCATCTTTGGAATGAAAGAAGTTGATGGCAAGGGCAAGTATCTTTATTGCCAAGACAACGGAGTTGGTATGGATGAGCTTGTAATAGAGAATTATCTCTTACGTATCGGAAATTCTTTTTACAAATCAGATGAGTTTCAACAAGAACGCCAACAGATGAGTAAAGAATTCACTCCCGTTTCACAATTTGGCATAGGAATAATCTCGTGTTTCATGCTTGGAACAAGTATTGAAATTATTACAAAATCAATAAAACCAGACTCTGACTATTTATATTTCTGTATTGGTGATGTCCAGGGAAATATTTTTTATAGTCGAGAAATCTCGGAAGAAGATAAGGCATTGGTAAAGAACGGAGGAACTGTAGTTCGTGTTTTGTTGAAAGATGAATTTGCTTCCGTTTTACATACTCACTCTTTCTATAATATTGGGTTTATGCAGAAACTAATGACCTTTCCTTATAAATATGCTAATTTTAAACCATATTCACAAGAAAAACTTAAGGAGTGGGAAAATCATATTTTTACATTGGTTTCTAGTTTCGTTTGTCGTCCACCAGAGGATATAGAAGTATTTGTTGCTCTTGATAACAATTTATCTCTTGTAAAATTCCCGCGCCAACCATATGCGTTAAGAGAAGGGGAATTGGGTATTACATCAACAGATATTGAGGTTTTCGAAAAGTATTATAGCCGATTTGGTGCTAAAGAACATATTAGAGATAGTTGCCACACTTATTATCTTGATGTAATTAAAGTCGGGGGAATTTGCTTCTACCCTATAGTAACTTTGCCGATTGAAAATATTCGGATTAAAGATGCGCAATCAACATATGTATTTAGAAATATCCATATTTTTAATACTGTCGGTAATAAAATTATGTCCGTCGATGGGATATTTGTTGGTGTTGAAAACACAAGTTTGTCTAGTTTCGGATTGTTAGATTATATAGAGGATGATATGCCTAAGTTAAGTGTAGATAGGAGAAGCGTTGTCTCATACCCTGACAATCATGATATAAAGATGCAAAAGATATTAATTATCTTTAGACAAAAATTTCGCGAATTGGTGGCCAAACATATCAAAGATTACCATTTAGAGAAAGATAAAGATACTCTCGATGTCATTAAACTTATTGGTGAAGAAGTTGGCGTATGATAAACTCTATTATGTAACTCAAATTGTAGAAGTATATGGATACAGAAAAATATGTAAACAAATGTCTATCATGTGGTACGGAGATTAATCCAAAGCGTTATACAACCTCACGAATAAAATTCTTTACCTGATTATGGGATCCTGTGAGTTGATGTTGATTTTGAGATAGGCATTCTGTTAATACAGCAGCTGTGATTTACAAACTATAAAACAATTAAGTATTACAATTTAAAGCAAGAAATTGATGAAAATATTTATTAGTCATTCAACAAAAGACAGTGATGTCGCCAAGAAGTTCAAAAACTTATTAGTAAAGTACGGCGATAATACCGATGTTTTTCTTTCATCCGACATGAAAAGAAGCCAGATAGAAGTAAAACAATGGAAACAGAATTTACAAAGGCATTTAAAGAAGTGTGATTATTTCGTTGTTCTTGAAAGCCCTAACTCGTTAAACAGTCAGTGGGTCCAATATGAAATAGGTTTCGCCGAGGCTTGTATTAGAAAGAATATTATTTCAATAGGAATTAAAGGTGTTTCACCTGAGAAATCCTTGCTGAGTGATATTGATGTAAAAATCGTGCAAAAGAAAGATGACTTAATAAATATCCTAGGACGGATCTATGGCGGTGCTGATAGTGGTCTGAAATCATGGTGTAAAGAAAATAAGAATTTGGTAAATGAATTATTAGAACTGTGTAAAGAACGATGTGTTTATTTTGTTGGAAGTGACCCAACAGGAGATTCCGATAATAAAGAATGGAAAGAACGTGCAAAGGATTTTCTAGACGAAATAACAACGGAACTTATAAAAAAAGAAATTAAGGTTTCCTCATTCCCGACAGTAGAAGAAGTCGGAAAGATAGTGTGGGAGGCCGTTAATCGCACATCTCATACGAACTTATATGAAATATCTGGATTGTATAACTTTGATAAGCTTTTAGAAAACGAAAAAGATCTTGACAAACAAAACACGTGGAGAGATATTCTAAGAAGTTTTAGAAGGCTGTATCTGAAAAACAAAAGCAGTATGGTAATTATTGGTGGGGGAACGCATACTAATGAAGAATATGATGTGGCACATAATGAGTTCAAACAAATAGAAATGTTTCCTATTCCTTGTTTTGGTGGTAAGGGTAAAGAATTATATGACAGGGCTGCAAAAAATGAGGCAAAGTTTACCATGTTTAACCATCCATGCTTTGGTTGTGACTATAAGAACAATGGCGGAAGATGTCAAAGGATTCCTATATTTGTAGAGCGTTTAGGTCAATATAAGTATATAGATGAGGACGAAGGGAAATCATAATATTTTATACCTTGTAGCACTCTACCCAGATTCTAAGTTTCCCTTTATGGGAGAGTCTTTGGGGATATGCGCAATAGCGGGATATCTGCAGGGAAAATATGGCGATTCGTTGTCTGTTAAGCTGTATGATCAGCAAAAAGACAGTGACGAGGAGATTATAAGCCACATTCTTGCAGATAGACCTGCAATAATAGGTATATCTATTAAGGTCTTCAGTTTCTCTAAGTTCGTTCTGTTATATGGATTGCTAAAGTCAGAAGTATTCAAACACTATACTCCATTGATAGTGATTGGTAACTCTGTAGCACACTTTAGTGGGGAATCTATACTCACAGAATATGGTTTCCATGATGTCATAGTATCTTTGGGTGAAGGTGAGGTCTCTTTCTCCAGTCTATACCAATATGTATGTGGTAATATCAAGTTGGAAAATGTAAATAATATCATGTATTATCAGGATGGAGAGATTCACCGTACGTCTTTTCATTATTTGGACAAAAGTGAGATACCGATAGCTGATAGATCATTTACTGAAGATTTTTATAACAAAGATGGTGAGATTTATATAGAAGCCTCCAGAGGTTGTGCCTATTGCTCGTGCAGTATTTGTGAGTGTAGATATTTCCTCGGGGCAACGAATCCTGCTAATAGATGGAGAGACAAGCCCATTGAGAAAGTTATTGATGAACTACTCATGCTAGAACAATTAGGGGTAAAAGCTGTGAATTTCTCTGATGAAGACTTCATTGGCCCTGATACATATGGAATAGATAGGATCATGGAATTAGCACAGGCAATGATGTCTAAGGAAATTAAAATTTCATTCCGAATAAATGCCAGGGTCAAATCCGTTTTCAACCAAAATGACGCATATGAACAGTCTCTGAAAAAGATAGAGATGCTTAAATTGCTTAAACATGCGGGACTTGTAAAATTATTCTTGGGCTTTGAATCTGGTGTGCAATCACAAGTAGATCGTTATGGAAAGGGCTATAAACTACAGGAGTTTATTGTAGCAAAGAGCATCTTGGACGAACTAGGAATAGAATATGAATTAGGATATATTTCTATAGACCCCTTAATGACATTGGAGGAATTACATGCTTCGTTACTCTTTATAAAGGATGAAGACTGTATTCCATATATCTCAAGTATTTATAAAGAACTGCGCGTGCAAAAAGGCAATAGAGCATATCTAAGACAACTAAGACAATGCGAACAGCAGAGCGGAATTCATTTAGTTGGAGATGTTTTGTTTGATGAGCAAAGATATGATATAATAGGATATGCTGATAATAGAATTGCAACTATTGTTAGTTTTATGAAAGACTATATTGATGAGAATTATAAAAGGTATTATGAACTCCGAAGAATGACACAGTATGACGAAAACTTATCTAAGCATGATGCATATATGGTTATTGAAAAGTTGAGGTACAATGATTATGATTTGTTGTTGGAACTTACAGAATCTCTGATGAAAGGAGATTCTATGTCAACACAATATGAAATTGTGGGTAAGCATAAACAAATTCGAGATAAGTTCCAGATAAATGATTAGAGACTATGGTATGAGTAAGGGGTGTCCGTTGCAAATAGTAACAGAATTAGCAACAAAACAACAATGATTATGTGTAACATATTTTTGAGTTATAGTCGTAAAGACTATGATATTGTAAGGAAAATAAAGCAGGAGATAGAACAAGCTACAAAAGCAAAATGCTGGATGGACTTGGACGGCATTTCATATGAATCTCCTGATTTTACGAAGATTATTGCTCCCGCAATTGAGCAAGCTTCTATTTTTGTGTTTATTCTTACCCCGAATTCTCAAGAGTCAAGATATGCACGTAACGAGTTATTATTAGCTAAAGCAAGGAACAAGCATATCTTCTTTGTTGAACCGCATGAATGTGAGATGACATCAGAATTTATTCTTGAATATGGTCACCACAACAGAAATCTTTATTATGTTGATTGCCAAAGACAGAAACTGTATGAAGAAATCTCCGTTTTAATGGGTATAACTCCAAATAATTCGCAATCATATCAAGATTATTTCAAAGAGCAAAGTAGCAATAAACAGAATCAAGACATTCACAACAAGGATGTCGTAACCACAAACTCATATTATCTGAATGATAATGAGTTAAAAGGTTTTTTGTTAAATCTAATCGATTTGGGCATACTTGAATGGAATGGATTAACAATAAAACTTCATCTCTATTTCCCCCCAACAGTCATAAACATCCAAAAGGAAATTTATAGAAGAAACGAGTATATTAATGTGTTATCCGATAACAAATATGTCATTAATCTCGATAAAACAAAAAATATATCAAGCAAGAAATTGCAAAGATGTATATCCGAACTACCAAACTTACATGAATTTCAAATACTCCTATCCTTCCTAAATAAAATATTCTATAATGACATTAATGGAAACATTTGTATGGATATTTCGAAGGGTGATTTAGAACCCATGTGGGTAACCGAAAGAGTAGGAGGGATAATAATTCCCGATTGTCGTCCAAAAATGCATAATCATTTTTCCCTAAACATATTAGCAATAGGACTATGTAGGACAAATCTTAAAATAAAGAAACTGTCATATTCTCAAGGAGGAAATACAAATAGGAGCGCTTATGAATATAAAGGAAAATACGGATTCTTAGATGCAAATAGTATGCAACTCTATACTTTACCTGTTTACGAAGATGCCAGTTGTTTTAACTGTGACTTAGCACCCGTTAAGAGGAATGGCATGTACGGATATATTGATCCTAACGGAAAAGAAATAATTCCCTTTATTTTTTCGCATGCAGAGGAGTTTATGTCAATTGGTATTGCAAATGTTGTGCTTGACAGCAAGAAGAGAACCATACGTAAAGATGGCACTTTCCTTCCATTTTTCATTTCTTCTGTTTCTGAATTTAACGACATGGGATTAGCTAGCGTAGTGGTTGATGGCAAGAAGAGAACTATACGTCGTGATGGCACCCTTCTTCCATTCTATGTTTCTTCCATTTCAGGGCACAGTAATTGGATACTTTGTGAAGCAGTTGTAGTTATTAATGGTGAGCAAAACAAAATGAGAATGGACAAGATAATGCTCTATAAAGGAGAAAAAATACTATGATGTAATCATGATATCAAGTTTCATTAGATAATTTTTCAGAAAAAATGGAAAAGAAAAAATTCTTTGTCTTTATCAGCTACTCGAGCAAAGATAACGAGGATGATAAAAAGTGGGCAGAATGGCTACGACACGAATTGGATCATTGGCACCTGCCTGCTTCTTATAACGGGCGTAAACCTGTTCAAGATAATCTTCGTGAAGTATTTCGTGACAGAGATGGTTTTAGTGCAGGAAAAGAATGGGACAAGCAAGTGGAACCGATATTAGAAGATTCTCAAAACCTAATAGTAATTTGTTCTCCGAATGCAGCTAAATCTTTTGCTGTAAACAAAGAGGTGGAGATTTTCATCAATCAAGGAAAAGAAGATTGTATATTTCCATTTATTGTTGAGGGTGATAGTCCTAGAGACTGTTTTCCTGCTACATTAAAACATAGCAAGGTAGGAGGAGATGTTAATAAGGATGGTGGACGTGATGCAGCTTTTATTAAAGTGGTTGCAGGAATGTTGGGGATAGACTTCACTGATCTATATAATCGATATGAGTTAGATAAAGCTGAACAAGAACGTAAAGAGCGTGAGAAAAAAGAAAAATTGCAAATAGCACAAAGTCGATTCCTTGCAGAAAAGGCTCATGAACTTATTAAATCTGGCGATTCATATCTGGCGAGTATTTTGTCACTCAAAGCCCTCCCAACAAGTATAAATAATCCTGATAGACCATATGTAGTGGAAGCGGAAGCGGCACTAAGAAAATCAACTAAAAAGGATAATGCATTCCTATTGGGACATAAGCATTCTGTCATCTCATCTATTTTCAGCAACGATGGTAGCAGAATTTATTCAGTATCTGGGGATAAAAAGGTATTTATGTGGGATTCTATATCAGGAAGAGTGATATTTCCTAGACAAAAACATACAGCTGGAATAAACTCCATCGTCTTAAATAAAGACGGTTCATTATTAGCCACAGCTTCTAGCGACCATAGTGTAATTATATGGGATGTCAAAACATTAAAGCAAAAAGGTAAATCAATAAAATATGATACAGCTGTAGAATATGCATCATTTTCGCCAAATGGGGACTATCTTCTTGCTGCATTAGATGATGGTACTGCATGCATATCCGATATAGAAGGCAATTTGATTTGTAGATATGACGAAAACAGCAAGTATGATATAAAATCTGTTTTTCATATTCTAATGCTTGAGGATCCGCAAATTATCACTTCATCACATGAAGGAGTTAAAGTGTGGTCTTGGGAAAAGAATACGACACAGATTAGCGAAATCAAACATTTAAATACTGGAGACAGAGGTGAAGTTCGTGATATAAAGTATTGCCCCCAAAATAACTATTTAATATTTGCACAAGGTGAAAATCTTTATTTATGGGACATCACTGTTT
>OCTX011793706.1_pt1 | contig 12413 bp, 20 predicted proteins | sample 1539691 | NCBI WGS metagenome assembly OCTX01 (sample SAMN02144231, study PRJEB22623) | gut metagenome | biome: sheep rumen | host: Ovis aries | place: New Zealand
CAGTGGCTGCATTTCGACGACGCATGGTTCTATCTCGAAGCCGACGGCCGTATGGCGACAGACGTCTTCGTCCCGGATCCGCGCGGCTGGTGCTACGTGGACGCCGACGGAGAGTGGGACGGAAGGTATCACGACACGAAGCCGATCGGCCCGGGCGTCCGCATCGTCGGAGAACAGGAGCACTGAGCAGTGAAGACCGTGAAACGAATCATCGCGCTCGTGGTGCTCTGCAGCATGGTACTGCTTCCGGTATCTGCAGCCAGAGGAGCCGACGGAACAGGAGTTCCGCCGGAGATCCAGCAGAAGTTCCTGGAGGACGGCGGGACCGTGGACTATGTGGATGTTACGTGCATGGGCCCCGGATACAACGGGACCTACAGACACGGCCGCAAAAAGATCCAGGTGCAGAAAGGAGCTCCGGAGGACGTCCTGCCTCACGAGTACGGGCATTACATCTACCATTCCACAATATTGAGGTGGGATGCGGAGCACCGGGGATACCTCGCGGCGTTCCATGAGTTCTTCAAGAATGATCCGCGGTTTTCGTCCGAGAACGAGACCTTTGCGGTCATTTATTCGTGGAGTTGCACCGGTGCAACCGGCGGAGAGATGCGGGAGATGGTCGAATATGCTGAGGACCTGCTTCTGAATACAGTAAAATGATCAGCAAGGCCCTGCGGGAGATTCTGCAGGGCTTTTTTATTTCCGGGGATATGCTATTATATAAGAAGATTGTGCTGTGCTGGACGGCGCGATTTTGGAACAAATTTGGAACGGCCCTGGAAAAAGTGAGAGTTTACGCCAATCTTTGGCATAAAACAGGCGGGTTCGACTCCCGTCATCTCCATTAAAATCGGAAGACCGCATAGATACTGGAAAGCTGAAAAAATCCAGTATTTATGCGGTCTTTCACTGTGTCAGGGGTTGCGCATCATGCGCGGTAAAATGCACACGATGTGCCAAAAAAAACACATCATTTTTTGGAACGATTTGGAACGCCGGAAGGAACGGTCAGGGAGGCGATCTGGTTCATGGTGACCAGGTCCATCTCACGCTGCTTGTCCTTCTGGGCATGGACATAGATCCTCTGGAGGGTGGCCGGCGTGGCCCATCCGCCGGAACGCTGGACGAACGGCAGCGGGACGCCGAGCGTGATCGCGCTGGAGGCATAGAAATGCCGGAGCTTGTGGACGGAGAAGCGCGGGATCCCGAGCCGGTCCTGTACGCTGTGGAGCCGGACGGTGATCTGCCCGGGAGCACCGCGGTACACGAAACCCTGGGAGCGGATCAGCTCAGAGAGGTATTCCGGGATCTCGATCTCACGGGTGGAGGTAGCGGTCTTCCCGTGATCCTTTATTACCCAGTGCCCCTCTTTGTCCTGGACCTTTGCCTGATGGATGCGGACGGAGGTATCGGAGACGTCCGAAAGTTCCAGGGCGCAGATCTCCGACCGCCGGCAGCCGAGGGACGCGAGGATGATCGCAGCCTCATACCGGGAGCCTCTCAGCGCCTCGCAGACCGCGCGGACCTCGTCGTCCGTCGGAATATAGGGTTCGACCTTCTGGAGGTCAGGGAGGGCAACGTGGAGCACGAGGTCAGGCAAAACGGAGCGCATCACGGAACGGATGAAGCCGTACATGTTGCTCACGGACTTCGCGGACCTGTGTGTGATGTTCCGCCGGGCATTATCGTCTTTCCCCCGGGAATATTCAGAGACGACCTTCTGGACGTCCTGGCTCCCGATGTCGCCGATCCGGAGGCTGCAGAAGCAGGCGAAATGCTTCTGCAGGTAAGCGTGCAGACGGACATACTCCCGGATCGTGGATTCACTGAGGGATCCTTCCACGCTGCTGATGTAGGCACCGGCGGCCGCGTCGAAGGAGCTGGTCCCGGTGGGACGCCTGTCTCCGGCCTCGGCGATCTGTCGCATGATCAGTCGCTCCGCTTCCCTGTCTGTGGGCTTATGGTCTATCGTGATACTGTAGGACCGCCCGTCTACCATCTTGCGGATATTCCAGTTCCCGCTTTTCAACTGACGTATGGCCATGCGCTCCACCTTCCTCTCATTATCGGAAATGTATCAATATTGTCTCAACTGGCGCCAGATGCTGATGATGTTTCCCTCCTCTTGTAGGCACAACTGGCCACAAGGCCGCGGACGGTATTCAGGACGATGGCCTTTCCTTCGTCGTTCAGTTCCCGGTATTCCTCCAGAAGAGAAAGCTCATCAGAAGAAAGAGAGGGACGATTAAGCAGTTCAAGGTCGCCTTCGGTCAGGAAGCGCATGGTGATATTCACCTTGCCGAGAATATAATCAGAACTGACATTGAAAATATCACAAAGAGCCTCGAGCGATTCAAAGTCGGGCTCCCTCACTCCGCGCTCGTACTGCGAAATAGTCTGTTTGCTGACGCCCATTTTGTCAGCCAGCTCTTGCTGAGATAATAAGTTCTGTTTCCTTAAAGTTCGTAGCCTATCTTTAAAATTGGACATCTCAATAACCTCTCGAAGTAATCAAAATGTTTATTTTCCTATTGACAAGTATAAACTATCTGTTTATATTAGTAAAGTAATCAATACGTTTACAAAAGGAAGGAGGGATACCACATGGAACTGTTACTCCCGGACAAGAAAGAAATCGGAAAAAGACTCAGGAAACTGCGCGCAGAAAAGACGCTCGATGAGGTGGGAAGCGTTTTAAATGTTTCTTCGATGGCTGTATCGCTTTGGGAAAGAGGCGAAAGAACGCCGAACGATGAAATGAAGGTCAGGATCTCAAAGTACTATGGAGTGCCTGTAGACGTTTTATTTTTTACCTAAAGAGTAAACAATATGAGTACAAATCTGCTATCCTTCGGATACCAGATTTTCTAACCCCTTGACAGGGCTTAGAAAACAATTTGTCCAAAGGAAGGAGATTAACAGGGATGGAGAATCTGGAGAAGAGAATCAGAGCGGCAGCGGCAGCGAGGGGACTCACTGTGGCAGAAACGGAAAGGAGGGCAGGCGTATCAAATGGGACTGTGTCAAAGATGAGGACATCGTCCCCAAGCATCGACAAGGTCGTGAAATTAGCAGATGTGCTCCGCATGAGTCTTGATGAATTATGCGGAAGGAAGGAGAAAACCAATGCCGAGAACAAGTCTTGACCGTCTGTCTCCAGAGGCTACCCGGCAGCGCTTCGTGAAAGACCTCAGAAAGACCATCGACAGGCACCGGGTAGCAAATACTCCGACCTTCGAAGAGATCGGGGACCGTATCGGCATCAGCCGCAGAACCATGTGCTCCAGGATGCAGAACGGGGACTTTACCTTTGAAGAGTTCGCGGGCATTGCCAATTTTCTGCGCTTCACGGAGCAGGAGATCTGCAAGCTGGTAACAGAGAGGAGTGTATTGTGACAAACAGGAACCGGAACATGGAACGAGCTATCAGAAGAAGAGAGAGGAAGAGACTGGCGGACCTGAACAGGAACGACCGCTCTGTATTTGAGGTGATGATAAAGGTCACGCTCACGGCGCTGGCGGTGATCATCGGGCTGGCGATCTGGATCTGGGCAGCGGAAGCACAGGCTGAAGAGGAAGCATTCGCCGCGGTCCTCCGGAGGACGAGACTGATCCACAGGGAGGAGCTTATGGACACGGAATGCTTCCACGTACCTCCCTTGCCGGAAGTACTGCCGGCGGACGGGGAACCGCCGCAGGCGATCGAGATCAAGGAAGCGAAGCAGGCGGAGAAGCTCCCCGCGGAGCCGGCGGGACACTGGGAGAACCTGGGAAGGTACAAGATCACACACTACTGCCCGGAACGGTGCTGCAACGGGGAGAACGCGTGGGAGACAGCCTCAGGCGCGCCCATGACCTTCGGACGGACCGTGGCGGCCAGCGCCCGGGAGTTCAGATTCGGGGAGAAGGTGCTCATCGACGGGAAGGAATATACCGTGGAAGACCGCGGCGTCGGGCCCGGGTGCATCGATATCCTGGTACCGACACATAAGGAAGGAAGGCAGCGGGGCAGGTTCTACACGAATGTCTATGTCTGGAGGGAGGACTGACCATGGAGAAAAGAGAAGCACGGGAGATCCAGGACGCATATTCGAGGGACCTGGGAGTGATCATGTACTACGGCAAGGAGACGCCGATCCCGCCGAAGATCACACCGACCGCATACGGATGGGGCCGCGTGGTGAGATGGGGCCGCGTGGTGACATGCAGGCGGTGCGGGAGGACGGTCGCCAGTGAGGACGACAGATACTGCTCCGGGTGCGGACAGAAGATCCTGCACTGCAGGACGGCCAAGATCGCAGAGAAACGGTGGAAGAAGCTGTGCGAAGAGGCAGCGACAGTATGAACCGGATCGTATACGAGGAAGTGAAGGACGAGTCCGACGGAACCACGCCGCGGCTCGAAGAAGCGCTGCATAACGCCTGGAGCTACGCGCCGGGCGAGACACCGGGAAAGTACATTAGAAAAAGAAAGATCGTTCTGGAAGACGGAGAGGTGATCACCTTCCGGTTCTATTATGATCCGTCCGGCTCTGAGCATCGTTTCAGGTATCGGACGGAGCCGGAATATGAACCGGGCCGCTGGAAAAAGAAATGAGCCCGCCGTCGGCAAACGGTGGACTCGGGGGTCTGTGGTGTATCTGATGTTGACAAGATCAGTATATCACAGGCCGCGGATGAAAGCAAAGAAAACCGCGGCCATTCGCACTCTTTCCGGCCTTGTATGGGGTATTAACATTCCAACGAAACCGAGGGAGCATGTACGAGCGAGAGAAAAAGATAGACTGCGGTCCGTACCGGGAGATCGATATCATCCCGAGGTCGGAAGCGGCGGACGACGCAGTCAGGAAGCGACGACGAAAACGCCTCCGGGTGACCTCACCGAAACAGCAGGGTCTGAACGACAAGAACGCGAAGAGGTACCTGCTCCAGCTCCTGAACGGGAACTTCGGGGCAGAGGACCTGCACGTGTCCCTGACATACGACGGGGAGAGTCTTCCGGAGACGGTGGAGCAGGCGGAGGAGACCGTGAGGAACTACCTCAGGCGGGTGGCCTACAGGAGGAAGAAGCTGGGGCTCCCGCCGCTGAAGTACATCCTGATCACGGAACGGGGATCCCGGAGCGGGAGGATACATCACCATGTAGTCATGAACGGCGGGATTCCGAGAGACGAAGTCGAGATGATGTGGACGGCCCAGAGGATCAACTGGAGGAAGGTAGGGACACCGGGGTACCGGATCGAGCAGCTGGGGTACGTCAACGCGGACAGGCTCCGGCCGACGGAGACGGGTCTGGAGGAGCTGAGCAAGTACCTGACGAAAGACCCGAAGGGGAAGAAGCGATGGTCATCCAGCCGGAACCTGGAACGGCCCATGGAGCTCCCGCCGGCGGACCACAAGTATACGAGGCGCCGGGTGATCCAGCTGGCCACGCTGCCGCCGGAGGAGCGGGAGGCGTGGTTCCGGAGACAGTTCCCGGGATACAGGATCATCGACACCAGGGCCGAGTACTACGAGGAGACGGGCTGGCATATCTATGTCAGGGCCTGGAAGAAAGGAGTCGGATAGATGTACAGAGTGACGGTGAGGATCCTGGCCACGCCGGAAGACTTCTGGGCTTCTGTGGATTTTGTGGACAGCTCCGGGAAAACGCACCGGCGGGAAGTCAGGCAGGACCGGGCGGCGCCGATGCGGTCCAACATGCTGCAGGCGCTGATCAGCGCGGTGGGGATCCTGACGAAGCCCTGCGGGCTGACAGTCATCGCCCAGAACGATTATCTGGAGGCACCCATGACGCAGGGATGGATCTGCGCATGGAAAGAAAGGGGGTGGACGAACACGAAAGGAAAGAAGGTTCAGAACTGGGAACAGTGGAACGAGCTGGAAGGGCTGCTCAGGACGGGCGGCCATCAGGTGGAGGAGGTCAGATGTCAAAAAGCATAATCCCGCAGCCGGAGCCAAGGCAGTGCTACGTCTGCGGAGCGAGGAAGAGGCTGGAAGTGCACCACGTCATGTATGGCCATGGACCTCGCCACCTGTCCGAGAAGTACGGGCTGAAGGTAACACTGTGCGACATGCACCACAGGCACGCGCCGGCGGGGATCCACGCGGGGAACCGGGAGTTGGACATGAGGCTGAAGGCGGTCGCGCAGGCCGAGTTCGAAAAGATCTACGGACATTCGAAATGGATGCGGACATTCGGGAGAAACTATCTGGAAGAACCGGTGGAAGTTGCACCGGTGCAACGGGCTGAAGACCCTGGAATGTTGAAGCAGGGCTTCACTTTTTTGGAGGAGGACAATGAGAGCGGACTGTATGGAGAATGTGGCGAAGAAGAACCTGAATGCGATCCGGCCCGGTGACATCGCCCACGTCAGGAAGATCTTCAAGGTCGGGGACAGGATAAAGACGGAGACCACGGACGCCTTCGGAGGCGTGCATATCAGGAGCCTGAAGATCGTGAGGTTCCTTCCGCACCTGGTGGAGCTCCTGCACCAGAGGACGATCACCTACGGGGACCTGGTGGTATACGTGAGATCCGGCGAAAAGCCGATCAAGCTGTATGAGGATGTCCCGCAGGCCAGAAGGAGATGGCCGGCAGGGCCGGAGTACAGGGCGCTGGGGGTGATGAGATGAGCAAGGACCTGTTCAGCTACACAGGCGTTTGCAGATTCTGCGGGCAGATGAAGACGATCCAGTCCGCGCACGCCTGGCCGGAGCACGTGATCGACGAGGAAGTGACACGGCAGTGCGACTGCACCGAGGCGCGGAAGTACGTCCGGCGCGAGGAGGCAAAGAAGAACGCCGAGAAGGCTGTGGAAAAGCTGTTCGGGGAACAGTCGAAGCTGAAGCTCCTGTACGGCGTGGAGCTGGCAGAAGATCTGCAGGACTTCATGCTGCAGGTGGTCGGCATGATCAGCGACGGGAAGCTGTACAGCTGTTCCGTGGATGAAGGCCGGGTGAAGATCCGGATCGCCATGAATGCCAACGGAGTGATAAAGCTGCGGTGGACATACAGCGCTTCTGAGGAGGAGAAAGCATGAACAGAGTGATTCTGATGGGGCGCCCGACGCGGGACCCTGAAGTGAGATACAGCCAGGGACAGAACCCGGTATGCATCGCCCGCTACACGCTGGCGGTGGACAGGAAGGGCAGGCGGGACCAGAACGACGGGCCGACGGCGGACTTCATCCCATGCGTGGCCTTCGGGCGCTCGGGAGAATTTGCTGAGAAGTATGTACAGCAGGGGAAGCGGATCCTGATCTCCGGGCGCATCCAGACCGGAAGCTACACCAACCGGGATGGAGTGAAGGTCTACACCACCGAAGTCGTCGTGGAGGATCATGAGTTCGCGGATTCTCCCAGGGATGCAGGCGGAGCGGGCCGGTCACGTCAGAATGGCAGAGCGGAAAGCGGAAACGCTGCCGGAAGGCAGCAGGACAACGGATACGAGCAGGAAGGCTTTATGGACGTCCCGGAAGGCTATGACGAGGGACTTCCGTTCAACTGAGGAGGAGAGATCTGATGTTTGACAAATTCGGAGAGTTTGAGTCTTGTGAGGAGCTGAACCGCGCGGCAGCGGCACAGCTGGAAGAGGGAGACGAGGATGCGGTCCGGAAGATCGCGGAGGAGAACGGCCTGGAGCCGGAGGACGCGGAGGACTATATCAGCGGCTCCGTGGAGGAACTGGCCACGCCGGTCATGGCGGCGCTCGGGAAGCTCAAGGTCGAGAAGGACGACATGCAGCCGGAGGAGATCATGGAGGACTGGTTCGGGTATATCGAGGCCTGCGCCCTGGAGAGCACGGAGATGGCTGTGGCGGTCAGAAAGAAGGGCAGGAGCCTGAAGGGATGCGTCGCTGTCCTGCTTGCATGGTCGTTCAGGAACGCGAAGGAAGTCGAGAAGAGCATCGTCAAGGAAGCGGCGAAGACCTGCAAGGAGATCGACACCGTCGGGCACGGAAGGGCATGGCTCGGGATCCCGGGCATGAAGACAGCCCGGAAGCTGATCCGGGACTACTATCTGGGGGCGCAAAAATGAAAGTATTCAAGGCAACGCATGCGGACATGAGCTGCTCCATGGGCGCCGGGACGTTCCAGTACGAGCTCGGGAAGACCTACACCGCAGCCGGATGCAAGTGCGGGAAGACAGGTCTCCATTCCTGTGAGTACATCCTGGGCTGCATGGGCTACTACGCGATGGACGGGAAGAACCGTTTCTTCATCGCGGAGGCAGGCGGAGATATCCACGAAGTCGGCGGGGACGACACGAGGGTGTCCTCGACAGAACTGACGCTCGTCAAGGAGCTGGACAGGCTGCACATCTGCTACGAGGCGATGCGCTACCAGATAGACCATCCGGGAAGGCCATGGCAGGCGTCGGAAACGATGCTGAGAGTCCAGCCGGACCGGGTGGAAGTCGGCGGGGAAGGATGGATCGGCATATCCCGCGGATACGAACCGCAATTCAGGGCTAAAGCAGGAGCCATCATCGGGCTGCTCCACGAAGAAGAGGGCGAGATCGTAATGGCGAGGGTCTTCCGCGTAGATGAGAACCTCGAGGACCGGTGGGTGAAGATCACACCGAGGGGCGATCTGGCCCAGGGAGGCGCAGGATGAGGAAGATGAAATACCAGAAGCTCCCGCCGGCGGAAGTGAAGAGGCAGGGAACCGTGGTCACGGCCCGCTTCGACGATGCGGAGCAGGTCCTGATCATGGACATCTTCATGGACAGTCAGCATTCCGCCAGGTACCTCCTGCAGGTCGGGAGCGGGGAGCACAAGACTTACGAGTATCTGACAGGCACATGGCATGATTACAGCATCGCCGGGGCGATGGGACAGGAAACGCTCTGGGTGAACGGCATGAATCTGGCATCCGAGGCCAGTTTCGCCTCGGAGAAGGAAGCAGAGCTTGCGTTCAGGGCGCTCGGGGAGCCTGTTGATCCGTGGATCAGCAGGCCCACGGAGGGGGCTGTCTTTGAAGAGATCATGAGGCTGGAACGGGAGTACGTCAGCGACAGACACTGTACAGAGAGGGTGAGGGAAGTGCAGAGATACAAGACGATGGTGGATTCGGTCCCGGAGCTCCCGACTGACTTCGACGAATGGGCCAGAGGTCTGATCGCTCCGGAAGATTATGCGCTGGGCTCCTGGACGAAAGGAAAGGCACACTGCACGGCCTGCGGCAGTGAGATAGACAGGAAGGCGCTGAAGGCGGCGGACGGCAGCGGCAGGCAGGCGGTGCAGGGAGAGCAGGCAGTTTGTCCGGCATGCGGGCACGCGGTGACGGTCAGGATCCGGAGCAAGTTCATCGAAAAGACTTCGATGGTGAGCATCCTGCAGGACATTGACAGCAAGAAGAGCGTGGCGCGCTTTGTCGACATCGGGTTCTCGTGGTCGCTGGAGGGGAAGAAAACGTACAGGTCGGAATCGATGTGGATCTTCCTGCTCCGGCACGACAAGAGGTTCTCGCACAGGATTGTCTACAACACGATCCTGAAGAGCGAGTGGGAGCGGAACGGATGCTTCTGGAAGAGCAACCCGGCGAACCGGACGACGAAAGCCGGATACATGTATCCCGGAGGGATCGAGGAGGCACTGCAGGGAACGGACTACGAGACCACCACCAGGCTGATCCGCGCCATGGCGGACGGGAAGATCTGTCTGAACTACAACCGGGTGCTGGCAGCCTATGCGAGCAGGGACACCCTGAACACGCTTGAATATCTTTACAAGGGCAGATTCTTCCGGCTCCTGAAGGAGTCCGTGGAGAAGGTCGGCTATTACTGTGGCACATACGAATGGGGACCGCTCACGAGGAACGGACGGGACATCGAAGAGGTCTTCGGGATCTCGGACCGCCAGAAGATCAACCGGATCCGGGACCTGGACGGCGGGGAGTCTCTTGTGGAGTGGATGCAGCTCTCGGACGAAACAGGGGAGAAGATCCCGCAGGAGACACTCACATGGCTTGCGGAGAACAACATCCGCAGGAGAGACCTGAGGAAGTTTCAGGAGCGGATGAGTGTCACGAAGATCGCGAACTACGTCAGGAAGCAGCAGGCGGGAGGATACAAGGGCATAACAGTCCGCGCGGTCCTCGGCCAGTGGGAGGACTACCTGAGCATGTGCAGGCAGGAGAAGAAGAACCTGTCGGACGATATGGTCTTCCGGCCGAGGGAGCTGAAGCGCCGGCACGACGAGATCGTCCAGGAGATCAACCACAGGAAGATGCTGGAGGAACTGAAGCGGTCGAAGGCGAAGGCAGCGGAAGAAGCGAAGCGCATGCGGGAGAAGTTCCCGGGCGCGGAGGAGGCCCTGCGCGAGATCAAGGAGCGCTTTGAGTACAGCTCCGACGAGTATATGATCATCGTCCCGCAGAAGCTCATCGAGATCACCACGGAAGGCATCGCGCTGCACCACTGCGTCGGAAGCTCGGACAGATACTTTGAACGGATCAGGAACCATGAGACCTATGTGTGCTTCCTCCGGAAGGTATCGGAGCCCAAGGTCCCGTACTACACGATCGAGGTGGAGCCGGGCGGGACGGTCCGGCAGCATCGCGGATACCTTGACGAGGAACCGGAGATCGAGAAGGTGAAGCCCTTCCTCCGGGAATGGCAGTCCGTCCTGAAGAAGCGGCTGACGGAAGAGGACCGGAAACGGGCGAAGAAGAGCAGGATCCTCCGGGAGAAGAACATCGAAGAACTGAAGGCAAAGAACAATAAGCGGGTCCTGGACGGGCTCATGGAAGATTTGATGGAGGCTGAAGCAGTATGATGAGGGACATTTACGAGGAGATCGGGGAGCCGGCGGCCCTGGAACTGGTGGCAGAGGAGGCTGCGGAGCTCGCACAGGCCTGCCTGAAGCTGTCCAGGATCCTGAGAGGGGAGAACCCGACGCCGGTACCGGAAGCACTCGCCGCGGAAAAGGTCATGGAGGAAGCGGCGGATGTGCAGACTGCCCTGAGCGTGCTGAGCAGTGCGCAATGGTACAACGAAGACTATGTGTTAAACATCCAGTGGGGAAAATCGGATCGCTGGAGAGAGCGGCTCAGGAAACGGGAGGAGGGGAACGGACAGGATGGCGACAACACCGAAAATGACTTAGTCAAAAAACAGGGTGACTTAGTCAAGGATTTAGTCGACGACACCGGGAACCAGCGCGGCGACAAGGTGGAAGAAATGAATAAGCAAAGAAAGGTTTTAATTACTATCACATATAACGAGATGGGGATAATTATTGATACAAAGGCGGAGGAAGTCGCACAGCCAAACTTGCAACCAACTTGCGACCAACTTGCAACCGATTGCATCAGCAGACAGCCGGGGTGCGAAGATGCGGTGAGCAGGGATGCCTTGGATATCTTGATAGAGGAAACACAAACTGCGTGGTTAAAGGGGGATATATTGCTTATGTATCCCGCATTGAAAAAGGGGATTCAAAAGCTTCCACCCGTCACGCCGAAACAGCCGAGGTGGATTCCAGTGACGGAACGGCTCCCGGAAAATGAACATGATGTACTTGTGACAGTTGAGATAAGACCGGTTGGACGCAAACCTTTCAGAAGAGTCGTCAGAGCGTTTTACACTGACGGAAAGCATACGGATGCAGATTCGGCATATACCTGGTACGATCTCGAAGAACCGGACTTTGATGATGATGGAAACATAATCGTTCCGGAAGGATGGTGGGAGTCATCGGATTATAGCGAAGAAGTCAGTCAGATTGACGATTTCGTGATATCGTGGCGTGAACAGCCGAAACCGCAGAAAGGAGAGGGGAACGGATGACAGATCTCACAGCGTTCTCAAATTACGAGGAGTACAAGAAGACACTGACGGAGGAGCTGACGAAAGCGAGCGAGAGCTTCGTCAGGATCGGATACCTGCTGAAGGTGGCCAGAGACACGGCAATTCTTGCCGGGACGGCATATTCCGACGTCAACGAGTTCGCGGCAGCGGAATACAACCTGGACAAGACGCAGGTCTCCAGGTTCATCAGGATCAACGACAGATTCTCAGAGGGAGGCAATTCCGACAGGCTGCAGGAATCATTCCGGGGCATCGGATATGCGAAGCTCTCCATGATGCTCCTGCTTCCGGACAGCCTGAACGAGGAGATCACGCCGGCATTCTCGAAGACAGAGGTCCAGGCCCTGAAGGAGGAAGTGCAGGCGGAGGCGGCGGTCACGCCGCTGGAGCGGATGATGGAACCGGTCCGGCCGGCCATGGAGAACATGAATCTGGTGGAAAAGGCAGTCTACGAGCTGTTCCGGGGAAACCAGAAGATATACGCCGATGTATTCGGCATGACCGCGGTCGCGCCGGACACGGACGCAGGAAAGAAAATGCTGCAGGAGATCCTGGCGCCGGCGGGGGAGGCGATCCATTCCGTCCGCATTGCCGGCA
>OCTX012205329.1_pt1 | contig 12412 bp, 22 predicted proteins | sample 1539691 | NCBI WGS metagenome assembly OCTX01 (sample SAMN02144231, study PRJEB22623) | gut metagenome | biome: sheep rumen | host: Ovis aries | place: New Zealand
TAAATAAAAAAATAGAAGCTTTATTTCGCTTCTAATTTTAATGATATTTCTAAATCTTTAATGTCAACTTCACATGTATCATATCCTTTTTCTTTTATAACAGAATTTCTAAAACCAACATATTTCTTTTCCCATTCTATAAATTCCTCTTTAGAAACGTCGGATATAGATTTAATATCAATAGGATCAAATGCAGCTTGTCCAGCTAATATTTCTTTAGTTTTAGTATCATATGGGTGACTTAAAATATATGACTTTATTATATTATCATATTTAAGCAATGCAATTAAATACCCATAAACATATGGAATCTCTTTATTTTTTTCTAAAATAATTTTAACAACTTTATCTTTATATAAAGACAAATTGAAATGTAAATTAGCAGCCATAAATTTAAATATATTTTTACTTTAATAATTATAAAATAAAAAATATAAAAGTTTCAAAATTAAAAATGCATTACCAAATTAATGATAATGCATTTATTTTATTATATTTTTCTAAAACTTATTCTTTTTTACCGGCATTAACTATGCTGGCTCTGACAAAATCAGTTAAACTCATTCCGTTAACAGCACATTTTTCATCAAGTTTAGTTGCAAGGTCTTTAGCATATTGTTCTGGTGATGCAATATTACCGGCATCAGTTCCAAAATACATACGACCGTTTTTAATAGTAATTGCCGTTCCTTCATCTGAAATATATGGAACAGTAAATCCTGTAGGTTCACCAGTTTTTAATACTGCAGATGGAATCTTCTTATTAGCTAGATTGTCATATGACGTTGAATCTGATTTGAAATCTTTATTAGTAAATTTATAATAAACTTTAACTTGATCGACAGCTTTAGCTTCTTGTTCTTCAACATCTGCCATTTGATTTTCTGCGTCTTGAGGATCTGGTATAAAAAGAATATCATCGCCATTAATAGAAAACGGATTTGAAACCCCTGAATATTTTAAAATATATTCTGTATATTCATCTGTTCCATATTCGTGGAATGCGGCTTTGTCTGCTCTCATTGCAAAGGTTTCATCCAATTTAACTGTCACATATGTATTTAATCCACCTGCACTTTTTGCAAATATTGATTTTGTCAAATCAACTATTTCATTATTGTCATTTGGATTAATAATAAATGGTTTCTTATCTATTGTATTTGTAAACATATTCTAATTATTATAAATTTATTAATTATTAGTAAATTTTCTAGTAGCTGCTAATGATTTAACTCTAGCCGTTATACCAGCTGTTGTATTATTTCTAAGACTTGCTATAGAACGTTGCGCAATTCCATTAATTGGAGTAAATGGAGTTAATAATTGTGTTTCATAATTTCCGGCAGTATTAGGTCTTGATCCTGGATCAATTCTATAAGTTTTATACCCACCGCGATATTCACCAATTTTCTAAATATCTCCTGCAAATTTATATGGAACAGTATAAACATCACCTGTTCCAGCATTTTTAGTAAATTGGTCGACATATGTAATTCTATCAGATGATGTTGAAATATAGTCAGGAAGCGTATAGAATTTACCCATACCTCTATTAAACATTGATTGAATTGCTCCACTATCACGTGCCATTGCATGTTCAAGAGAATATTCAACAGTAAATCCAGTTGGAAAATCATCAGGGCCTAATTCTTCATCCCATGTAACCTTCATATCTTTGCAAATCAAATTGCCAATAACCATTATTGGGTTAAGGGGATTTCCGACAGTTAAATGCCATTCTCCAACAGGTTCTCCAACTAATATATTTCCAGCTGCAGTGATATTTGGCATCTGAGTTTCTGCCATCATTTTATTAGACCACATCTATTGCAGATTCTTTTTGAAATTCTTAATAACATTTTCGCCACTCTAACGTTGTTCATCTGTTCCGCCTAATTTGCCAGCTAAACTATCTAATAAATTAACTCCACCAAATATATTAGAAATTCCGCTAAGTGCACCGGCTAAAAATCCCATACCGCCCTTTAGAGTTTCTTTTAATGTATCCATATTGAATTCTCCGCCATCATCAGGAGTTCCTACTTTTTTAATTCCAGATAATACAGTTCCAATTGCACCATTTTTTCCTAAAAATTTTCCATCATATATTTTAGCCATAAAACTATCACGCCAGCCACCATCATGGAATGGGTAAATTTTAGGAGTAATCATATATTTGTGTCCACCTCCCCAAAATACTGCATGTGGAGATACCATTTCTAAACAGTTTCCGAGAACATCTAACAATGCAGCTTTTGGATTTATACCACCAATAGCTTTTGCTTTATATGCGCATTTAATAGTTAATTGTTGTGAAAACTCTATACCCGGTTCACGTTTTTTAACTTTATCAATTCTATTAATTGGACCTTTTACTCTATTTTTAAATGTTGATTCATATGGGTCAACATTTGCACCCATCAGTTTGTCATAAGCATCTTGAGATATACCAATATCCCCAGTAGCAGCTAATGCATATTTTCCAAATGAAGCAATTTTAGCAGAAATTATAGAAGCACCATGCATATATTTGTTTAATGCTGTTAATTCCGCATCATGGAATAAATTAGTATGTCCGCTATTTTCTAATAATCTATCAATAACCTATTGTTTAGATTCTCCCTATTCTCCACCAACTTCAAATATATTTGAAGTTGCTTCTCCCCATTTAATACCTGTTGTAAAATTCATTAAACTACTCAATGAATTTCCAGTATCTCCACCAAACCATGTTACTACATATGCAACTGGTGAAAATGTTTTTTTGGTTGGGGTTTCTGGCATATTAGCATTATTGGTTTCTGTTGACTTATTGCCTTTACTATCTGTTGTAGTAGTTTCCTATGCGCCAAACATATTTTCAAATTGCAAATTATCATATGTTGGGGCAGCATAACGTCTAAGTGTAATTAATCTATTATTAGGAATTAAACCAAAATATTTGCAATAAACAAAATCTTGGAATGAATACGGAGTTCTCCCCCACTAGTCTGTATTTGACCAATTTATTAATTGTGTAACTGTTGGATTTGAAATAGCTAAAACATCGTCAGTGTTTCCAGAAATAGAATAGAATCTTCGTTGGTCACGAATATCATACATATAATTTTCTACTTGGGTTCCACCAGTAACTTTGATTCCTCCTACTAACTTAGTTAATGAATATGGATTAACAATAGATTGTGCACCCCAGAATAATCCATCATTATCATTCATAAACATATTAGTATCATGAGTAATAAATTTTTCAGATGCAGCAGCACTTGCGTAATCGCCCTATATAGATGTTGTCTTTTCTTTAGAATCAGATGATTCAGAATTACTAGTTTTCTTATCAGAATATCCCTAGCCAAACATATTAGCCGCATACGTTCCATTAGCAAATTGTTTATTTGCAAATAATGCTTGCCCTAATCCTTTTTCCATTACATTAGTTAAATCAGCAAATGCTGTTGCAACTGTATTGTTTGCAAATGGGATTCTAACTGGATTTACTCTGCCTGGTTCTGTAGGAATATCAAAATATTCATCAAATCTTTGTAATCTTGGGTCCCATGCTGCATGAGATTTAATATTATCTCTAATATAATCTTCAATAGAAATTGATGGAGTTGTTGAACTATCAGTCAAAGATGCATTACTAACATCTTTAACATCTACTGGTTTTTCATCTTCCGGTGTTTCTGCCGCATTTTTAGCATTAGCTTGATCTGTCGCGGTGTTTCCATTTTCGTCAATAAATGAAACTATATTAAAATCAAAAATTCCTTCACCTGGATGTTTTTCTGTTGTAAGATATTCAAAAATATCTTGTTTAATTTCATATTCGTCCATATTATCATCAAAAACACCACTGTAAAATCCGGATTTTGCATCAGAACCATCCGGTTCAAATCCATGTTTATATGTTGCATCTACTTTTTTCATTTACAACTAATTAGTTTTATTATTGTATCGGTGATACAAAGCTCATATCATTAGCAGATTTTGGTGTATCAACTAATATCAATTTGCTTGCATTTCTTACCACTTGGCTATACATATCTTGTTTATATGCATCCCCAAATTCATATTCATTCTCAAATAATCTGATATTTGTCATATTGAATCCTATTCTGACATTATTCAATGCAGCAGAATCTATTGAGAATGTTTTTATATTTATAGGTAGTTTTTCATCTATCAATATTCCATCAATAATTCGTTTTTCGCCAGGTGAAAATTCTGGGTTAACTACTAAAATTCTCACAGACGATGAACTAATTTCAAATGCAAAGTAATTCCATTTATCTAAATCTAAATTTTTAACATTTATTTTTTTAGAATTATTTTGGCATTTGAATATAATATCATTATCTGATGTTACATTAACTTTTATTACAGTATTTCCAGAATTGTATGCTGTAAATAAATTATAATCTGAACTTGTTTTTATTCTCCAAATTCCAGTTTCATAGAATTTCGGGAATTTTTTATTAAGTTTTAAACATTCTGACATGGGAACTTTAACTATCCATTTATTATCGCAACCGTCTCTGTCAATTTCTCCGTTTAATGAAATCTAAGAACCGCGGTATAATGTTACTTTTTCAGCATAACTTAAACTCATTTTTGAAGAAATATTAAAATACCAGTATTCAGTATCTTTTGTCTGTAATGATATTTTTATATTAGCACTTTCATCTTTATTAACTTCGTCACATTTAAACCAGCAACTATAAATCCATTTGTTTTGTTTTGAAGATGGATCATATGTTGCGAATTGTTGGTTTCCGGGATAACTATATGTTACAGGTTTTGTTGCTTTAGAGAATGCATAATATGCAGCAGAAATAAGATTTCTGTCTCTACCAAATATATCTTCAACTATTATACTGTTCATATCAAAATCTTTAAATGGATCTACATAAGTAGTTGTATTATATGCAGCTTCTGCGTCGTTAACTGCATCTGCAACTTCTTTGGATATTGTATCGCCGAATAATCTGTCTTGCGCATTAGTAAGTGCATCAATAGAAATTTTGAAATCTTCTGATTCTGCACGAGAAGCAGCGTGTTTCCATTCGCCTAACATACATTTCCATGATGTGATTTTTTGGCCAATTGTATGGACTGGAGTAGAAGAAACAACTTCATATGGACGATGCAATAATGGAATCAAAATAAAATCACCTTTTTGTGGCATTGTATTTTCACCATATACAGATTTCCATGTTTCAACATCTATACTGATTTCTAACGATTCTGCCTATTTAATTCCAAATAAATCTATTGTAAAATTACCTACATTAAAATTAGCATTATTGGAAACTACTTTAATATCCTTTGGACATTCATATTGGTGTAATGTATATTCTTGCACAATAACATCTTCACCATTATCGTATGGAAGCAATCTGCACCATATAGCGTCTAAACCAATCATTTGTGTGGCAGATTGATTCAAATTCAAAATAGTTTGATATATACTAGCAGCAGTTTCCTGTAAATTTAATACCTATGCCATGTAATTATAGCAATTTATTTTTATTATTTATTATTAAAATAATAAAGTATCATTTTTCACAATAAATAATTAAACAATATATTATATAAATGGGCAAATTACTTTATAATGGAATAATGAAGCGTTGGTTATATGGTGCCGACATTGATGAAAATGTTAATAGAAAATCTGCAATATTCAAAGAAGGTTATGATGATCCAACGTATATGACCTTTAGAATTGAATTTGGAGATTGGGGCGCGTCTATATTAGATAGATCTATTATTCAGACAGGAACCACCATATTTAGCTCAACTAAAAATGATTATGATGCACTTCCTATAGGATTGTTAAATTGCCCTGCACCTGGTGATGGAGATGAAGAATATTGGCAAAATGATTCTAATTATTAGACATTTAATAATACTAGATTTTATAGTGCATTTCAATATTTACGTTCTAGAAATGAAGATACTCGTGCAAAATATCTATATTATTTTGTTAATGGTTTATTTGAGATTTAGAAAAATTACCCATTTATTTTTAAGAAAGTTACAGGTTTACAAGAATTAGAAAAATTTGATCCTGCTTCTGGGCAACGTTTAAAAACTCCAGCTAAAATTACGGTGGAATGTTGGGAAGGATTAGATTTAAGAATCAGAACATTAATGGAATTTTATAGAAAAGCGGCTTGGGATGATGTCTATCAACGTTGGATTCTTCCTGAAAATATGCGCGAATTCAAAATGATTATTTATGTTTTTGAAAGAAGAACATTCCAAGATACAGTTGGATTCCCTAATGGAAATGATAAAGAAAAATATAAAAATGCATTTCAAGTTTATTCTAGTTTGAATGCTGATATTCCAGTTAAAGCATATGAATGCTGCCCGTGCGAATTTGCAATAGGAGAATCTGTTTCTTGGAGAGACGATTATAGTGGAAATATAGAAAATAATGAAGAAACATCTAAAATAGTTATAAATGTTAAAAATGTAAAAACATATTATAAAAATGGTTTAGTTTCTGAAGAGCTTTCTAAAATGTATGATAATAATGGAAAAGTTCTTGAGAATTCTAATGATGTTACTCAAAAGATAGATTCTATTATGATTTATGATTTAGTAGAAAGTATAGAAAGAACATCAAGTTTGAATAATGTTGTAGCAGAAACAGAAGGAAATAACGGTGCCGGAGTTTTCTCAGGTTTAACAGTTAATGGAGCTAAAGCAATGTTTTTAAATAAAGATATTTTATTAGAAAATGAAGAAGCTAATCCTGCAATTAAAAACTATATTTGGGGTTATTCATTAAGTGGTGGTATTCAAAATATAAATGATAATGTTTTAAACCACATGATGAAAACTAAATAGCAGTTGCTTTATATATTAGATAATACTGCAAATAGAGGAGGATGGACATTTTCATTAACTACCTCACCGGCATATGATGAAAACCGTTCTTTCTGGCAAAATCTCGGAGATAATATTAATAATGTTTTAACTGGCACTCGTAGATTAATATTAATGTCTGGTGCTGCTAATTTGCAAATTGTTCCTAATTGTTTAATTGATTATGGGCCATATCTTCCTCCATACTCATATGACCCTATTGTTCCATATAATAATGGGTTAGGTTCTAATAGAATTGTTAATTTTGAATTGTCTTCAAGAACATTATCTGAACAAGGATTTAAAGAATTAGAACCAGAAAGAGAATTACAAGATCAATAGTTTAAAGAATTGACTTCTAGAGAATTAACCGAATAGGAATATAAAGAATTAGAAGAACCACGTGAATTAACTCCTCAACAATTTAATGAGTTGACTAGTAGAGAAACTCCAGAATAGGGATATGGCGAATTAGAACCAGAAAGACAACTTCCTGAACAAGGATTCACAGAATTGACTTCTCGTGAAATATCTCCACAATAGTTTAATGAATTAACTGGACGTCAAGTTCCAGACCAAGAATATGGAGAATTAGAAGACCCTAGAGAACTTCCAGAACAACAATATAAAGATTTGAATATTAGAGAATTAGTAGAACAACAATATAAAAATCTAAAAGAACCTAGAAAACTTCCTGAACAAGATTATAGAGAATTAAATCCAGAAAGAGTTCCAGATACTGAATTAATGAATTTATTGTTAGTTGCTCGTTCACTTCCGGGTTTCAAAGATATGCCACTTGAAGAAATTAGAAAACTTCCTAAACAAGATTTATTAGATTTGTCTAATGCAACTGAGCGTTCACTTCCATCTCTCAAAGCTAATAGAGCTGTTATATTAGAAGAAATATCTAAAGTTGAAAATACAAATACTAAATTGTTAGAATTAGACAAAGACAATAGAACAGCAGAAGAAAAAGCACTTGAAATGCTAAAACAAAATCATGCATTGTCTAGTTTCAGATTATAGGGTGGTGAAAAAGATGAAGATGAAAAAATTAAAAAACTGAAAAATATTACATTGTTTACTAAAGAATTTACAGAAAATTCAGACAAAGTTAAAAGTGCATATGTTAAAAGTGTTCTTGAAATGAAAGGCCAACTGAAAAATGTGACTAAAGAAATAGTTAATAAGCTTCCTATTCAAGATACATATATTGTTAAAAAAGGAGAAAAAGATAATAACAATATAAATTCTGTTTTAGCTAGTAAAAATGATATTGACTAGATAAATCATAATATGAAATATTTGGCAATTAATGATAATGATGTTCCAAAACTATCATTCTAGACTTTGATTCAATTGCATGAAGAATTAGGTGATGCGCTTCAACGTTCTCAGGCAGTTGAAGGATTAACAGCAATAACTAAAAATAGTGTGGCAACTAATCCAGATCAAAAAACTAGAGAAAAGGCAAAGCATTCTGTTATCAAAGATGCACCAAAAAAGAAAATTGAAGTAATATATTGAAAAATAAATAATAAAAGAAATAAAAATTAAACATGCAAGGCGTATGGCTAAAAAATTAAAATTAATTAAGAACTAGTCCACTAGTCCACTTAAAAAACTAAATGAAGGTTAGGTTTTAAAGAGCCCCAACAAATATGTATTCGAAGGTGTATTTACCCAATGTTCTACACCAGACCATAAAATAGTTAATAGAAACGGAAGAATTTATCAAGAACAAGAATGTTTGCGTCATCTTGGTTATCTTCGTGATATGATTAAAGAAAATGGAGGACGTATTTTAGGTGAATTAGATCACCCAGAAGGTCGTTTTGAAGTTTCTATGAAGGAAGCATCACATATGATTACCGACTTATGGTATGATCAAAATACACATTGTATTATGGGACGTCTCGAAGTTCTTGATACACCTAATGGAAAAACATTAAAATCATTAATTGATGCCGGTTATCCGCTTTATGTATCTTCAAGAGCTGCTGGTGATGTTGATCCTAAAACAAAAGAAGTAGAGATTGCACAAATCTTTACATATGATGTTGTTTGCACTCCTGGTTTTAAAGAAGCAAGACTCGAAAGAGTTAATGAATCTTTATTAACAGATGGTGCATTAAAATATATTAATGAATCTGCTAGCAGTAAAAATAAAGAAATTAAAAATAATGAAGTAGAAGTTCCAATGGAAGCAATTAATGAAAATGTAAGTAAATTTAATAATACTAAAATGGAAGATGTATCAAAACCTCTTAATGAAGACGAAGAAAACAAAGAAGATAAACCATTAAATGATGATGTTAAAAAATTCTTGCCTATTATGAATATGGGTACACAACCGGCTCCATCTAATTCAACTGAAAAGAAAGAAGAATTAAAAGAGGAAGGCGGTGAAGATAAAACATCTGAAGAGGATAAAGATAAAGAAAATCTTGAAAAACCTGATGAAGACTCTGATAATAATTCAGATGAAAATCAAGAAGAAGTCGGAGATGATGAAAAAGAAGAAAAGAAAGAATTGACTGATGAAGAAAAAGAAGCAAATCGTGAAAAAATTGTAAGTGTCAAAGGACTAGACGCAGATGGTAATATTCTTGGTGATGAAGCCGAATCTGGTGAAGAAGATAAATCTGATGATATTGAGAATATTGAAGCAGAAACTAAAGATTCAGATGAAGAAGAAAATAAAGATGAAGAATCTGAAGAAAACAAAGACACTGAAGATAAAGATGAAACCAGTGAAAATGGTGAAGTTAATAAAGAAACTAAGAAAGCTGAAGAAAAAACATCTGAATTGAAAAAGAAAACCGATGAAGATGTTGCAGAACTTGAATCTATTTTAGCAAGTGTTAAAAAGAAAGAAGAAGTTAAAGAATCTATTATTCAACGTTATCCGTTTGCTGCTGCTTTAACTGAAAGTAATTTTGCTAAATTTGCAGCTCTTCGTCCAAAACAAAAGAAACGCGTTTTAGATTTCATTAATGAACATGAAATTTATGATATTCAAGCAATTAATGAATTATGGAAAACGCCGTTAACCGAAGAAAAACAAGTTCAACAAAACTGGCTAAAATTAGCTTCTCAATCAGATATTGATTTATATGTTGCAGCTCCTATGGAGGTTCAAAATGCAATTGAAGAACAAGCTAAATACTTCCCAATGGAAACTGAAGCTGATGTAGATGCATTCTGGAATATGACAGGTTTACGTCAACAAGCAATGCGTAAAGCAATGAATGAACAAATGGTTAATGATTATAATTCATTTATAGCTAATGTAGATGAATCTGTTGAAGCAAATCTCGGTTATGATCCATATTTAATTAGACAAACTGAATTATGGTTACAAAATGATGAATTTTAATTGTTATTAAAATAAAGAAAAAGAGGAAATCAATTAGGTTTCCTCTTTTTTAATATCTTTGAATCACCATAAATACTTTTTCTAAAATTCCTCTCAGGCTTTTATAAATGTGAGAATCTTCTATATCTTCATTTGCAAAATCATATAATTTGTATGCTACAACTTCTGGAACAGTTTCCCCTCGTTGATTTTCAAAAAATGAAGAACATTTGCAATCTTCTATATCAAATTTCTTTTCACAATAAAATAATGCAAGAGTATCACCTTTAGCATATGGAAATTCTCCTAAGAATGTAAGTTCATTTTGATCTACTTCAATTCCAGCTTCTTCTTTAGCTTCACGAATGGCAGTAGTCTCCAGTAATTCTCCAGGTTCCCAATGACCTTTTGGGATATCATAAATAGTTCCAGGAAGAGATTTACCCCATCCTTGTTCTAATAGAATCAAATTAGTTCCATATTTACGGATAATAATTCCAGCTCTTTTGTTTCCCATAATTAAATTATTAAAATAAATTTATTTTTTGGATAATTAACAATTAATTATTTTATGAACTTTTTGAAAAAAGTTTTTTACAAACAAATATTTCATTAAAATAAATATAAAAATATTATTTTGAATAATTAAATGTTGTTAAATCCATTATCTCAGAATTTTGTTATTTGGTTTCCGGCTAATTTCTTTTATAGTGAAGTTGTTAAATTATGGACACCTGTTTTTAAACGTATGTTTCTTCCATATTTAACTATAGAAGATATGTTTAATTCACAAATAACAAATTTGTCATTTCCAAGTGTTAATTCAAATGCAGTGACACAATAGAATCAAAACTATCAAATAACTAAACGTTCTGGAAGACAGCTTGATTAGGATATGAATAAAGAATTAACTCTCACAATTAAATTATCTGAGAGTTATATGACATATTTTATAGCAAGATAGCAGATGGATTTATATTTGAAATATGGTGCAAATTAGAAAGCATTGTATTTTCCACCAATTAATGTAACAATATTAGACGAAGGTGGTTTTGAAAATATTACATATACATATTATCAATTGACTCCAACTAGTTTGAGCGATTTTGATTTGTCTTATGCAGCTAAACCTGGTTCATTCAATACATTTACATGGGGATTCAGATATAATTATTTTGATATTTACTATAGAGATGATTCAGGAAACAGAGTTAAATTTAATTTGAATCCAGATGATGGAATGCTAAAATTCCCAGGTGCGGTTGAAACAAATATAAACAGAGGTGAAAACATGATTCATCCGAATAAAGAAATAATAGTTATTAATAAATGAAAAATTACAATAAAATATTAGAGGCAGTAAATAGAGGCATCCAGTTAGCTCTAGATGATTTTGATGACGAAGATCAAATTTAGAATATTAAATCTAAACAAGTTTAGAATAGAGATTACACTAAAGAATATCTAGATTTGATGAATGATGTGGTAGATTTAGGACTTCCTTCAGGAACTTTGTGGAGCAAGTATAATCTTGGTTGTGATTTTGAATTATTAAATAATAATCCTAAAAATACCAAATCGGAAGATTGGAATGGTAAATATTATAAATGGGCCGAAATAAAACCAAGTAATCCAGTAGATAATTATTCTTTATTTAAAGATGGTTATATTCTTAAATATCATAGTAAAGATAATTTAATTTAGTTATTGAACGATGATGATGCAGCATATCAATTTAATTCATTAATGCATATTCCAACAAAAGCATAGTGTAACGAATTATTAGATAATACATATTTAAAATCTATAGAAGAACATTATTTAAATATTCAAAATTTAAAAGGCATTTTATTATGTAGTAAAATAAATGAAAAATGTTTATTTTTTCCAAATCATGATATGGAATGGAATGAAGTTCATGGTAATACTGGCACAATAAAATTTTGGACATCTAGTGTAAATAAAAGGGGGCAATATGATATGTCATGGGAAGATGAAAGATTAGCATATTATGCAAATATTGAATTTTATGGTAATAAGACCTATTCTCATATTTTTCGTGATTCTAGATGTACAAATTTAAATATTCGTCCAGTAGTAAATTTATAAATTAATTAAAAATTAAATGAAAAATTATAAACAAATATTAGAAGCAGTTAACAGAGGAATCTAGCT
>OCTX012035086.1_pt1 | contig 12411 bp, 20 predicted proteins | sample 1539691 | NCBI WGS metagenome assembly OCTX01 (sample SAMN02144231, study PRJEB22623) | gut metagenome | biome: sheep rumen | host: Ovis aries | place: New Zealand
CCATTCTGTTAAAGCAAAAACATGGAATACAAAGCAATAGACATCGTTGGCGGCGTGGAGGTCGCCAACGATATTCAAAAAAGAATCAAGACAACGGGTGTTCGAGGACTTGATTTTGACAAGGCAAAAGAACTTGGGGTGTTCCTACGTATGGGGCATTTGCTTTCCGTCTGCCATTCGAGCATCCTTGCGGCTTATCGTATCTATGGGGAAATGGATTATCTTGTAGACGAACTAAGGGCAAGGAAAAATGAAATCGCGAAAGAAATGAATGTTTTTGACAAAGCCTTTGACCATTTTGTTAGGTTTTGGACATCATATTACGAAGAAGGTATATCTTGTGAAGAAGTTGTAGACGCAACGGAAAGCCTTTTTCACAACATTATGAAGTGGGCGCAAATTCCAGAAACGTGGCAATTAGGAGACAAACAAAGGGTAGACGACCGTTCTGACGTTGCAATACACATCAAAACCCCCCAAAAAAATCTCGCCTTTAGGAAAGCATCAATGGATATTGAGAACGAAATAAGGGAGGAATCATGGTGCGTGCTAAAGTACAATGAGAAAAGCGACAAACAAGAATGTGTCGAATCTAATATGGATAAATCTTCCGCAATGATGTCTGCAAAGCGTTTGTCAGACAACGACAAGAATAGTTTTTATACTGTCGCTATTGTTCAGGAAATAACGGAAAAAAGAACGGACATAATTCCTTTCAAAGTATATAAAAACAAGGAAACAATAGGTAAGGTAGTAAAGAATCTAAAATGAAAAAGAATATGGTTTATTGTATGGGGCATCAATGCACGATTAAGAACACTTGCAAAAGATACACACACGGGTTAAATGTTACGGTGTCCGATGGCTGTGACGAAAAATTTATGCGGAAATGCACCTTGCGAAAGCGTTATGTTCAAGATGAAACAAAGATAAACGAAGATAGTAAAAAACATAGATTATGCTTGAAATAAAAAATTGGAAGGTATATGATATTGAAGAATGTATAATTGCATCTTCTTACGCAATGCAAACCGACATGAAAGATGTTGATTTTCGTGTAACAAACTTAAGGTTTTGGTTAAAACACGGGGATTTTTTACCTCGATTTATACGTTTTTTTGAAAATCAAAATAAAAATATAGGTTTAAACACAATTAATTCCTGTTGCAAATGTGGTAGTAACAATCATGTACAAAGGGTTTTTGCGGGAAATGGAAATGGGAATTATTATTGTGGAAAACATTCTCATACATTATATCGTTACGGTGAAATAAAAGACCACATTGTGTACACGTTGTTAGAAAACGACATTGTAAAGATTGATGTTACTGGAGACATGAACATCACAAGAACTTCTTATATTGATAGTGTTGATTTGCCGTTAATCTTTGATAAAAATATACAAGTTGATTCAAATGGCTATTTAAAAGTTGACGATGAATTGTTTCATAGGCTACTTGGTAATACGTTGGGATATACATTCGAAGAAATAGACCATATTGATAGGAATGTTTCAAACAACACAAGAAAAAACCTACGTGCTTGTTCTAAAAAAGAAAACTTATTAAACAAAAGTAAACAAAAAAACAAAATCATTCAAGGTGACGAAAACATAATTGGAATATCATATAGAAAAGATAGAAAAAAAATGGAGGGCTTATATAGCGATAGGTGGAAATGTTATTAACCTTGGGTATTATACAAACAAAGAAGATGCAATTAAAAAAAGATTAACTAAAGAAAAAGAATTGTTTGGTCAATTTTCTCCTAATATTTTACATTTTCAAAAATACGGTATTGAAAAACCACAACAAGCGTGTTTTGCAGATAAAGGAAATTATAACTTAATGTTGGCTATTAAAGATTTTAAAAGAATAATGAGATTAGCAAAACAACCACAAGGTAGCGGACATCGAAATGCAATGAAGGGTATTCGTGTTTCTTTCGATATAAAGTACCCAAACTACATTTCACCCGAAATGCAACGATATGGGTTTCTCGATATTGTTTGTTCTTCAAGCAAGATGCACCGCCTTACTAAAATGGATATGGATGCTTGCTTTAACGAATACGTTTGCGATGGCGCAAAGGAAATGATGAAAGAACTTATCGCGCAATACAATGAAAATCCATGCTACAATGCGTTTATGCGTGTTCTAAGCAATTGCCCGCAGGGTATTGAACTATTTATGCGCTGTTCTACAAACTACGAACAGTTGGCTACGATTTATCGTCAAAGAAGAAACCACAAGTTGCACGAATGGCACATCTTTTGCGATTGGATTGCAAGTTTGCCGTACGCCCACGAACTAATCCTTTGCGACCATGAATGAAACAAATTGGGCGACACTAAAGCCCACCGTAACAGATAACGATGTAAAGGCTTTGGCAAGAGCCAAGCGCATGGAAAAAACATTGGAAAAAGAAGGTTGGAAATGGACAAAACTTAATCAACAAACCATGATACTTGTTCCGTGCGACAAGAAAGGAAAGCCGACAAAAAGGGGCGAGGAAATGATTAAGTTTGCAAGCAATTTGCTGTGACAAGAAAAAATGGCGTTAAAAGTTTGCATATTCCAAATTTAATCCCTATCTTTGCAACATATATATCAAATTTAAAACAAGATTTTATTATGCAAGTATTATTTGAAAAGGAGATTTGCGACTATCTTTCTTTGCCAAGTATTCCAAAGAAGAAATGGGATGGAAAGAGTACGTTCGAAAAGGGTGTCGCAACCGTCAAACTAAGTTTTGAACGCCTTGCCTATGCCGTGTGCAAGTTCGATAGTGTGAAAGATGTTAAGCCCCGTGTAGTGAAAGTCTTTGCATCGGAAAGGTTTGGTGACATCGTAGATGTGTTTGTCGTCCCATCGTACATGAACACGGAACTTGATAATGCCGACCTTGACGAAAAATCAAAGGTAAAAGCCGAAGAATTGTTACAAGAGGCACACGAACTTGAAAATACCGCTATCAAAGAACCCGAAATCGTAGAACCCGAAAATGAATGGGTGTTTGATGAAATCCACAACAAAGAGGAGGCAATGGCTTGGATAAAGTCATACAACAAGCGGAACAAGATTAAAGGTGCAATCCCAGAAAACGAGGAAACTATCAAGATGCGCTTGCTTGCGATACGCTCTGAACTGAACAAAAGAACAAAATGGAAATAGATAGCGAACGAGTGCATATATGTACACAATGGAAAATATCATTATGCAAATACAATCACGTATCAAAGAAATAGAAAATGAATAACAACAAAAGTACAAAGGGAGAACTTGAACGCCGCATAAGAAATGCCGTTGTTCTTGTTCCAAAGACAAAAGACACGAAATCAATATTCTTCGACGATAAGATTTTGAAACTTACCGTTACGGATGATTTTGCTGTTATCGAAACGGGTTTCCATCGCCATGTTTTCAACCAAATTACCGCTTCTGGTATTTCACGTCCATACCTTTACACAAAGCGTTTCATTGAAATTGCACTTGCTAACGATAGCACGTGGAAAGATGAAAAAGGGCAGGTCAGACGTTCCTATTCTAAATTGTTTGAAATCATTAAAAACAAAGATGATAAGACCGAGTACAATATGTGCTGGTATGTTGACCTGTGGCTTAACAACATCTTTTCTCCGTTGTATTCTATCGACGAAACCGAAATTGCATCGTTCCTTGTCTATGAACAATACTTGCACAACATTGCGAAACAACAAATCATTCTTTCGGAACACACCGATGATATGACTAACCTGCAATTCGTTGATGCACTTATCGACAACGAAAAGAAATACTTGGAGGGCATGAAAGAGGCGGTTATCATTCACAAAAAGACCGACGAGGAAAAGACCCAAGAAGAGGTTGCGGCCTTGCAAGAGGCTATGGTGCAAGAAAAACAAGGGGAGGGCGTAGGCGATGGAAAATAATCAAGAAAAATGGGTTAGTGTTTCTACACTTGCAAAAAGACTTGGCTGTACAAAACAAACAATATACAACCACCTGAAGCAAGGGAAGTACGAATACAAAACCTTTGAAAGAGGGTCTATGCGTGGCCTTTTGATAAAAGCATAATACAACGATTATGAACAAAGCACATATAAAATTGTTGAAAGATAGTTACGCAGATGCTTGTGAGAAATACTTGCAAGCATTCTGCGCGAACTATGAATTCCAGTACGAAAGTGACGCTTGGGTTGCTAATGAAGTAGGTACTATTGCTAACGTAGGTGATTATTTCTTTGGTTTTGACGTTATCAAGTATTGTGTTGACAACGATTTAAAAGACTACAACGAACTCGTAAATTGGTATGACCATACCTTGAATTGCGGACAACTTGGCTTAACTATACCAAATTTTGAATCATGGCATAAGGGTTGCCCACGGGTTAGCGACAACAAATTGGAGCAACTTTTGGCCATGAAATACGACTTGGAAAAGGAAATCAAGGAAATCACTGGTGAAAACAAACAAGTAAACGTATTCTAATGGCAAAAGTTATTCGACCAAAGTCAAGGAAAGCGAGAAAGCGCGTTAAGGGTAAGGTAAAACTTACCCAACGTGCTCGTATCGTTGAAAAGAATAATGCTACAAGGGTTGCGAGGTGCGATACAACACCAAAAAGGAAAGCACCATTTATTATAAATGATAATGGGCTAAATATGCGTATTAAAATAAAGCGCAAATCAAGATGAACGCCGACGGGATTACCATGTCTGCAAGACGTGGTATCATTTGGATAGGAAAGTATGCACCTTTCGTAATTGTGGCTATAGTTACGCTATCAAACATTGAAGCACTATATTCTTTACTTACAGAACAATATGCTGAATATAACGGAGAAATTGTATATTACAAACCGATTTCTTGGTGGATAGGTGAGAGATTTGAACTTTCTATAGCGTGGATAGTCGCTTTATTTGTCTTGTCGTTTGGAGTTGAGGCTTGTGTATGGAATCGCGTTTGTATAGTGTTTTTATCACTTGTGTTATTGCAAAAAGATTTCTTTCTTGAACATACTATAGATGAAACATATTTTGCCGTTGTGCTAATTGCAAATTCCACAATAGGTACTTTATTGGTAATAAAAGGCATAAAAATAATGTTAAAATAGTGCGAAACCTTGCGAGTTTGTGATATTTTTTGTATCTTTGCACCGTAGGATAGTTGGGAGTAGCTACCCAATGACAAGAGAAACGCTAATCGCTCTTCCTACCTTGCAAAGATTAGCGTTAATTAAAAAGATTAGCGATATGCCAAAAAGATTAACACAAGACGAGTTTATCCTACGTGCCCGTAAAACACATGGGGACAAGTACGATTATTCAAAGGTGGTTTACAAAAATTCTGGAGACAAAGTATGTATTGTATGTCCCGAACATGGTGATTTTTACCAAAGGCCAAGTATGCACATCATTGGGAACAAATGCCCGAAATGTGCATTAGAAGAAAGAGTAAAGAAAAGGACATCTAACAAGGAACAATTCGTGGCTTCAGCAAGACTTATACATGGTAATAAATATGATTACTCAAAAGTTGTGTACATAAACAATAACACGAAAGTATGTATAATATGTCCGTTACACGGTGAATTTTTACAGCGACCAGCAGACCACTTAATTGGTTGTGGTTGCAGAGCGTGCGCTGGTAATAAAAAACTAACCACACAAGAGTTTATAGAAAATGCAAAGAAAGTACACGGAGACAAATTCGACTACACAGGAGTAGAATATAAAGGTGCGCACATTCCTATCACTATTGTTTGTAAAGATTGTGGTGCAATTATAAAGACAACTCCACATAATCATGTCGTTGGTGGTGGTTGCGTTAATTGTAGAATAATCGAACATACAAGAACAAAAGAAAGTTTTATAGAACAAGCAAGAAAAGTGCATGGGGATAAGTATAATTATGACGATGTTGAGTATGTTCATGGTGAAACAAAAGTAAAAATAATATGCCCTGACCACGGAGCGTTTTTGCAAACGCCTAATTCGCATTTACAAGGTTCTGGATGCCCTCACTGTCTTGTGTATTATGGGGAGAAAAAAGTTTCAGAAATTCTAAACAAGTATAATGTTCAGTTTATAAGTCAATATGAAATTACGAATAGCAATTTGTTCTGTAAAAATAAGAAACTTTTTGTGGACTTTTTCATTCCCACTTCCAACACAATAATAGAATATAATGGTCAGCAACACTACGAAGCAATAGACTATTTTGGTGGGCAAGAAAGGTTTGAAAGACAAAAGGAAAGGGATAATGCGGTAAGAATGTATTGTAAGGAACACAAGATAAAACTTATAGAAATACCGTACACAGAGTTTAATAATATAGAAACAATATTAAAGAAACAACTTAAAATTAAATAAATATGGACGAGCAAACAAAAGCAATAATGTATGAGAATTACGTTTATTCTCACGGCAGGTTTGAAACTGAATTTAATAAAGAATTAGTTTACGACCAGCCGCTTGGAATATGCGACAAAAACGGAAAGGAACTTTTTAATCACGACACTTTAAAGGTTATATTAAATAGCACTTATCATGGTGAAGTTTGGTATGTTACTTGTGAAGCAGAAATATACTTGGATAAACTTTATGGATTAACGCTAAAGATTTGGGATGCTTGCGCTTCTAATGGAAAAGAAAGAAATGAACGCTTTAAAGATTTCCTGTTACCATTTAGATATAGATTGCGAGAAGATAGCCGTTTGGGTGGCTTAGACTTTGTTTTAGACGGTACTAAAAGCAACAAACCATCAATTTACATACGTCGGGCTGAGACGCTATTAAAAGACTTTGAAATAAGCGAATCGCACGACATTTTCTTCTGGGAAAGATGGGTTCCAGTTAAAATTAAAAATGGTGGTGACGTTATTATATACGTTAGACCATTACTGCAAAAAGAAAGAAAAGAACATTTAAAAAACAAGGAATACGTTTCAAAGGTTGGAATGTGCTTTACAAAAAATGAACTAATATTTATAAACGATATGCAAAAGAAAAAAGATGTTACAAAAATGATTCAGATACCAAAGACAAAAGAAATGGTTGCTTTGGTTGATAAGTATCTTAACTACGGAGATACGCATTTTGGAACTAATGAAGACATTGAGAGGTCTAAACTACTTAAATGTTTAAGTCCTTGGTGGCAAGCCGTTGTGGTCGCTTATTGGGAAAATCCGTCAATACTAAAGTTTGCTAAATATTTTGGCGTAACATCGCATACTGCAAGGATTGTAATTAAAGAAATTGAAAGTTTGACATTACTTTGATTTTGAACTTGACATTTGGCAAATATATATTATTTCAATATTGAACTTAATCATATCAGCATATTTTACCTGCAAAGGTATTAGAATATTATTAACTCATAAATAACAAGAAAGGTTATGGTAACAAAGGTAGTAATAAGAGATAATAAAAAATCCCCTGTCGGTTATTTAAGTTCGTTGAAAAACTTTAAGAACGGCTCAGAATTTGTGTTCAACGAAGGAGTAAACATTATTGTAGGTGAAAACGGTAGTGGAAAGACAACTTTAATGAAACTTATTGAATCGTATCTTATTGTCGGATATACGCGATGCGAACGAGGAACGTTTAATTCAAACGTAAGTCGTGTTATGGGATATGGAAAAGAATGCTTAGATGGTGTAGATGTTTATGCCGACTATACAAAAAACACTTTTCGCCTTTGCCATAGCGGGGAACGTTCAGGTGAGGAAGCCATGCGTAACAAACATGATTTTGCTGAACTTGTCAAACAAAAATCATCATCCACAGGTGAGGGTGTTGTTGTTGCGCTTAATTCCTTGTTTGGATATATGTTCGGAAAGGATGCGCAATTAACGTTTGATTACGAACAATTCAAAGACGGTTGGGCTATGCCATATTATGATTATGTATGTCAACACAAGGTTGAATGTGCCAAAGAATACACGATTCTTATGGATGAACCTGACCGTAATTTGTCTTTGGATAATATAGAACACATAAAGGCGATATTATCGTTTCACAAGCCACAAACACAAGTTATTGCCGTAATACATAATCCGCTTATCATTTATGCGCTTAGTAACAATGAAAACGTGCATTTTGTTGAAATGACAAAATGTTATGTAAACAAAGTTGTTAAAGTAATAAATAAAATAGTCAAACATTAACATAATAAGAAAGATTATGAAACTTACTACAAAAGACGTTAAGGTAGTCGATGACCCAGAATTTCGCATGTTGAATAACCGCGTCGGATTGTTCAATTCTTCGTATCAAGATTTCAAGAGGTATGGAATACCAAAAGCACAATTGATATTGACCGACATTCCCTATTCACTTGGCGATAAGGCTTACGGTAGTAACCCGAGTTGGTACATAGACGGAGATAATAAAAACGGCGAATCGGACAAAGCTGGAGAAACGTTCTTTGTGACCGATGAAAATTTCAAGCCTGCCGAGTTTATGCACTTTGCCGCACAAATGCTAAAACCCGAGCCAAAGGAAAAGCCGACGGATGCCACACGTACTACCACAAGTGCGCCTTGCATGATAGTATTTTGCGAGTTCATGCAGCAATTCTACCTTATCGAACTTGGTAAACGATACGGATTTAATCACTACATCAATTTGGTTTTTCGCAAGAACTATTCAGCACAAGTCCTAAAGGCAAACATGCGCGTCGTAGGAAATTGCGAGTACGGCTTGGTGTTGTACCGTGACAAATTGCCAAAATTTAATAACAATGGTCAAATGGTGTTTAATTGCATGGATTGGTCACGTGACCTTGGTATGCCGCGTATTCACGAAACACAAAAGCCCATTCCGCTTTTGAAACGCTTGATAGAACTTTTCACAGACCCAGACGATGTTGTTATTGACCCATGCGCAGGTAGCGGTTCAACGCTTATTGCCGCAGCCAATCTTGGACGTAAGGCTTATGGATTTGAAATATCAAAGCGTTTCTATGTAGATGCTTGCGACGCTATGCAAAAGAATATTCACCCAGATATGTTTGCAATGCAAGAAAGCAAGTATTACAAACGTATGAACGAAATTAAACAAGGGAAATTGTTTTAACGTCATTCAAGATATTTATAACGTTATGGATGGACTAAGTTGGTACAAGAAAACGTGCGATTTTTTGTCTGCGCAAAAATGCTATTTGGTTATAATGCAGAATACCGAACAAACAAAATTGATAAGCAACATTTTTGCCTCTAATAAAGGTTGCGGATTTAGATTGAAAGCGAAAAACAAAAAATATGGTCTTTATGTTTGTCGTGGCAAAAAGGGCAATGCTGCTATTGTCACGCAAAGAGCATTGGATGAGTTTTGTTTAAAAGCCAATATAACTAAAATAACATCAAATGATTATATATTTGAATATACCGCAAAAATGTTCGTTGAATGCCATCGTCTAAAAAACATAAATGTACATAGATGCAAGAAAGTTCCTGCTAACATAAAATACAAAGACCAACTTAAAACGAAAGAATGGGAAGATTATAGAAAAGTCGTTTTTTCAAATAAAGGTAAAATTTGTGAAATGTGTGGTGCAAAGAAAAAACTACAAATTCATCACAAGAAATATATTTTTGGCAGGAAAGCATGGGAATACCCATTAAGCGAAATTATGGTTCTCTGCGAAGATTGCCACAAGAAAGTCCACAATATTGCATAGTCTTTTTTACTTAGATAATAATATATAATATACTTAAATAAATTAATATAATAAGAATATGGGAACAATAAAGATTACCAATTCAAAAGTCGTTATCAACAATCAAAATAATAATGTTGGCGACAAAAAGAAGCATTTCAAACGAATGCTTAGAATAGGCAAACTACGTTTTTATATCACTTGGAACTTTCGGCTAAGAAACTCGCAAATCCGTGACAATGAAAGGCATTTGTTTGACATCGTACCGATAAAAGAAAAGTTGTGGGAAAGGGAACAAGGTTGTTGTGAAATGTGTGGAAAGAAAATAGACAAGTTTGGCCATTCACAAATACACCATATTCTACCTTATGCAAGATTTCCCGAATTTGCAACGAATGAAAACAACTTACTTTTGCTTTGTCGCGATTGCCACAAGGAAATACACATGAATCCATTTCTGGAATGTTCTATGATAGAGGAAACGTGCAAGGAACTTGGTGTTGACCCAAAAGATTATTATAGATATGGAAAACTTTAGAAAAGCATTGTATGCCGCTTGTAGGCAAATGGGCATGGCGATAGTGCCAATGGATATTGGGGCAAGGATAATGGCTTGGGTTGGCTTACAAGGCGGTGATGAAAGGGTTTCGCTATCACCACGTCTAAAATGCGAACTTGAACACCTACAAGAACTATATCACATCAAAGGTGGCGAAACACCCGATAAGGATTTTGTGTTACTTATTCAAGAATACACAAACGAATTGAAAGACTATACGGATAAGCACAACGGAGAATGGCCTACGTGGTTAGAGACGATTATCCATGAACGCTACGGATTTAAACCATATAAACTATAAACAATGTTATACGATAAAATTATGCTATACGACGAAGAAGGAAGGGCTTACGTGGAACGCCCATTGATACCCGAGGAACAACACCTGTTCTACATCGTTAGGGATTATAAGCGAATGTATCACGACTATTGGTCGATTAAGTCAAAAGTTGAAAAACTACAAGAATCCAACGTAAAGTTAAGCAACCGCAACTTTGCGTTAGTACGCAATATGCAGGAGTATCGCGACGCGATAAGACACGCAATAAAATACATGAAAAAGCATGACGTTAACCCGTCGCCGTATCTTTTGGACTTTACAAAAAGAAAACTAATAATATAATTAATTATTAGGTTAAAGTTTTGTTAAATGCCATACGACGCTTGGAATATTAAAAGCAAAACACTATCTTTGCAAAGAAATATTCTATCGAGGTATAATGACATAGGATTCTTGAAACCTATGAGGCTTGCGAAAGTAGTAGTAGGTTTTCAAAAATTGGGGTATAGAATAACTGGTTAGTTCACGGGATTTTGGCTCCCGTAGTGGTGATTCGAGTTCACCTACCCCAACAAAATATTTTTTAATCAAAAAAACAATAAGAGAAACTTATGGAAAAGATTATCAAATTCAATGTGGACGAACTTGTGCCACAAATCGCAATGGCATCAAGTGTTGTATCGCCAAACAATGCGTTACCGATTCTTTCGAGTTTAAGGCTTGAAACAAAAACCGACGGCAATGGTGGCACGTATCTTGAAATTATGGCAAGTGATGGTGAAACGTGGTTGCAAGTTAAATCAGCGATTGCGGAAGCCGAAACGGGTATTGCGCTTTGTATTGCGCAAAAGGATTTCTTGCAAGCACTTCGCAACCTTACGGGAAAGTTTGTAACAATGAACATCAACGATGAAAAAAGAATAGCATCGTGCGAATACGAAAACGGACATTTCTCTTTACCCTATGATGATGCAACGGAATACCCTATGCCCGTACAAGACACGGAACAAACCATTTCCAAGCGCATTGATGCTGCCCGATTGCTTACGGCCATTGAAAAGGCTGGCTTTGCTACGGCCAACGATGAACTACGACCCGTAATGAATGGCGTGCATTTCGATTTCAAGCAAGACCACATGGTAGCCGTTGCAAGCGACGGACACAAACTTGCAAAGCACATGGACTTAACGATTAAGGGAATTGTAAACGACCCAGATAGCGGATTCACACTACACAAGAAACCGTCACACGTACTTATGAATGTGTTGAACAGGCAAATGGGCGATGTAAAAATCATGTTCAACGAGCGTATTGTTATCGTGAACAACACGACCTTTAAACTTTGCACAAGGTTGATTGAGGGGCGTTACCCCAACTATGACGCGGTAATACCAAAGGACAATGACAAGGAAGCCATAATAGACAAGAAAGCCTTTGTTTCTGCTCTAAAGCGCGTATTGCCAATGTCTAACGAGTCAGCCGAACTTGTATCGCTTAAACTTGACAACAACAAGTTAACGATTAATTCCGAGGACATTGATTTCTCGAAGTCTGCGTCCGAAATCGTTCCTTGTGAATACAATAACGAAAGTATCACAATAGGCTTTAAAGGTTCTGCGCTATTACAAATGCTAACAAACATTAGTGGCGATAAAGTGGCCTTATTGCTTTCCGACGCATCGAGGGCTGGAATTATTAAAGAGAAAGACGAAAATGCGCTTGGATACGATTACATTTCGCTAATTATGCCTATGTTGGTTTCGTAAAGAACAACAATGATAGAATACTTTGACGATTATATAAACGGATATTTGGAACGCAAGCAAGGCGGTAGGTTCGAGGGGAAGATAACCATTGAAGGTATCAACCTTTCGCCTATCGTCGGGCAATATTTCAAGAAAGATGGAAAGAC
>OCTX012222775.1_pt1 | contig 12409 bp, 9 predicted proteins | sample 1539691 | NCBI WGS metagenome assembly OCTX01 (sample SAMN02144231, study PRJEB22623) | gut metagenome | biome: sheep rumen | host: Ovis aries | place: New Zealand
AGTTCTCCCCCCTGAATGCCGAGACGAGCAAAAATCATATTCGCCACTTGTTCCTTAGAAGCCCCGCCATCTCCCGTTACCGCCTGCTTTATAACACGCGGACTGTACTCGCAATAATTTAGGCCGCGCTTACGGCATGCCACGAGAATAGCACCACGAATATGTCCCAGAACCAAGGCACTTTTAGCATTCTTCGCAAAAAAGACGCCTTCCATTCCAAGCGTTTCGGGTTTATACTTATCTAAAAGTTTTTCAAGTTCTACAACAATATGGAGCAATCTGTCTTCTAACGCCTGACTTGCAGGAGCATGAATCGTCCCATATTCCAAGACGCTTAACGGCTGCGTTGCCGTATCTAAAAATGCATAGCCGGTGGTGATGGAACCGGGGTCTATTCCAAGAACAATCATGGTCTAAAAATTAAAAAAAAACTAGATTTTTTATATAAAGACCGAGGAAACCGATGCTTATCGATCAAGAACATGCTGGAATCATCATGCGTGCAAAGACCCACCCAAGACAATTGGGAATCCCCCTTAGTCGTTGGGGACGAAACCTGATTGCATGCTGTCCGTTCCATTCTCCCGAAGAGACCTCCTTATTCTTTTATGATGCTCTTGGTTATTGGCGTTACCGCTGTCTGCAATGCGGTAGCGAAGGAGACCTTGTTGAATTTGTAATGCGCAGCCGTTTTAACGGGCTCGAAGAACCCGCTGCACGTGCCGAGGCCGTTGACTTTTTGGGAACTCTTGAACCCGAACACGAAAACAAGCAAGACGAACACCCGTGGATAAAAGAAATCGGCGGAGAAAAGTCGAAGGTTCTCGAAAGTTTTGTGCGCTATTGCCATTGGGCCGCATGCAAGAGCCCCTCTTCGGCAGATTTCTTGGCCGCACGCGGTTGGAGCATTGGACAGGCGCAGCTCTATGGCCTTGGCTATTACAGCGGAGACCCCGAACCATTCGTTAGCTACTGCATGCTTTCGGGAATCGAGCGTCATGAAATCAGCTTCTACCTAGACAATCTCGAAGCCTACCACGAACCGCGCATCACTATTCCGGCGCGCAATTCCAAGGGGCTTATCCACTCTGTTTATGGTCGCGTTCTTGACGACTCCGACAGCCCCCACCGTTACATTTCGTATGCCTCGGGACCGTGCGACATTCCGTTCAATATTCAATCGGACATTAGCAAGCCCCTAATTGTAGAAGGATTCTTTGATGCCCTGACGGCAGACCTCGCCGGTATCCCCGGTGTCGTCTCGACCATGTACCAGGAGCTCAGCTTAAGTCACCTTTACAAGTTAAAGGCAGGCGGAGCCGAAGAGGTCTGCGTAATCCTCCGTCGTGAACAAGACCGACGCGAACAGGAATTCCGCATTCAAAAGTATCTTAAGATGGCCGAGAGCCTTGGACTCCGATTCAAGTCCATCATTCTCCCCAAGGGCGAAACCGTCGACCAGGTTATCCGCAAGAACAGCGCCGACGAATTGATTTCTCTCGTTAAGGGGACCGAAGAAGATACGGTTCACACGCATCGTCGTTCGATGCTGCTCCAAGATATCAAAGAAAATTTTGATACCGCCATGGGCTGCCCTCCCGATGTTAGCGTCGGATACACCTTGAACACATTCCCTAAACTGACTCGCGAAATCGACGGTATTCAGTCGGGATGTTTCTACGTATCTTCTAAACCATTCGGACTCAAGACCACGTTGCTTTCGAGCCTCGCCCTAGACCTGGTCCAAAGCAACCCCAAGCTAAAGCTGGTCTATATCGCCCTTGAGACCCCCCGTCGCCAGATTTTTGATCGATTCGTCGCCATGCTCATTGGAGAATCAGTCCTTACAGTCCGCAAGCAAAGCGAAGACGAATCCGTAAACCAAAAGATTCTAGAAGCAACCCGCGACCTGATGGGCTTTGTGCGCAACAACAGACTCGAAATATGGGAAGACCAGCCGTCCTTTGACAACTGGGAACTGCTCTCGACCTTAAAAGAAGAAGTCAAGGAACATTCCAACCTGGTCGTCGTCATCGACGGAATTGACCACCTCAAAGTAACGGACCACACTGATCTTTCTGACATTCATGAAAGACGCTCCGCGGTCATTTTGGACCTATACAAGGCTCTTGACATTCCGATGTTTGTTGGCGGAGAACTGATTGATTCAGAACAAGGACTTGTGGGTCCCCGCGCCTACCTCCGCGATTCCGACGCCATTTACTGGCTCGAATCCAAGGGTGGCAACATGTTCCTTACGGTAGATTCTAAGCGACTTGGCAACAACCAACTATACCAGGGAACACTTTCAATCGACCCACAGTCTAACCGCATGCAAGAAGCAATCGAATTCGGCTAATGTTCACGATTGTTGATTTCAATAACTTTTGGAGTCCATCGGGCGGTGGCGTCAGACGTTACCATCTGCAGAAAATGGCTTTTTACGAAAACCAGAGCGAAGTGCTTTCGGTTTTTGTGATGCCCGATTCCAAGACCTTTACAGAAAAGAAAAGCGACGGCTTGGTGATAGAACATGTCGAAGCCTATCGTTTTCCGGGCAAGTGGGAATACCGCTTTATGTGGCGACCTTCGCAAATAAGGCCGATATTAGAAAAATACAAGCCTCAGGTCATCGAAGTCGGTTCCCCATATATTTTACCGACTGTAGTTCGCCACGTCGCTAAAAAGATTGTTCCCAATGCAATTTTGCTTAGCTTTTGGCATGCCGATTTTCCAATCACGTACGTGCAACGCCCCGTTACAAACAAATTTGGAAAGACGCTTGGAATATTGGCTAAAAAAATTGCTTTCTGGTACGCAAGGCAAGAATTCAAACATTACGACGGCATTCAAGTTTCTTGCAACGAAGTTTTGAAGCGTCTCGACAAAAACCATCTCCCCAAATCGCACTGGATTCCGCTGGGCTGCGACATCGAGATGTTCTCTCCAAATAAACGAGACGAATCCTTGGTGCAGCAGCTAAAAGACGGAAATCCAGAAAGGCTCACCATCTTTTTCCCACACCGCTTTTGCGAAGAGAAGGGAATCGAGCTGATGCTCGGTGCCTACCCCATTATTGCAGATAAACTTAAATGCGAGCCAGCCCTTGTTTTTGCGGGCACAGGGCCTTATCTGCCCCAGGTAGAAGAAGCCGTTCAAAAGCACCCGCACATGCAGTACGCCGGATTCATATCGTCTATCGACGATATGGCCCGTCACTATGCAAGTGTCGATCTTGGACTGGCGCTCTCGGGATGGGAAACATTCGGTCTTTCGATTCTCGAAAGCATGGCCTGCGGAAACGCCCTTGTTGGCGCAGCAACCGGAGCCGCTGCTGAACATATTAACAACTCCGGAGCAGGCGTAATCCTAAAGCAGCGCACACCGCAGGCACTAGCCGAAGCGATTGTAGAACTTTATCACTCGGACTTAAGTCAAAAGAAGATCAACGCCCGCGCTTACGCCGAAAAATTTAGTTGGGCCGACTGCTTTAAGCGGCAGCTGGAACTTTACCAAAACCTATACAATCAAAAGAGGAAATCATGATCCGTCATATCGTATTTTGGAAACTTAAGAAAGAAGCAGAAGGTGCATCCGCAAAAGAAAACGGCCAGAAAATGGTCGATGCATTCCACGCCCTGGCAGGAAAAATCCCTGGACTTTTAAGCATTGAATCTGGTTTGAACTTTAACAAGGCTGAACTGGGCAATGGAGATGTCGAATACGATATCGCACTCGACACCACCTTTCATACAAAGGCCGCACTCGACATCTACCAGAACCATCCGGAACACTTGGCAATCGTTTCCTTCGTAAAAAAGGTGGTCACGGAACGTCGCGCTGTCGATTTTGAATTTTAAAATTTCGACACTTTTTTGAATAAAATCGCTTACTATAAACGTTCGTTTTACTAAATTATTTGCATATGGTTCAATTCAGTCAAACTTCATGGCAAGAATATACTCTAACAAATATGCTAGAGACCATGCGCTACGCGCCCATGAACATGACTATAGGCAAAAATCCCGTTGTTCACTATACCTTGCCCCAAGCACTGGAGGCTGGCGAAATTGTCCGCTATGCCGTCGTTGTCGGTTTTCGCAAGGTAACGTGGACGGGGCGCATTAGCGCCATCAATAACGGGAAAATCATGGTAAGGCTCGAAAAAGGCCCCTTCCGCGGCTTTAACGCAAGCCACCAGTTTGTAGACGAAGGCAACCTAACTGGTTGCTACGACGAATTTTCGTTCCAAGGCTTTAGCGAATTTCCGGAAGAAGCCTTTGCAAAGGTAATGGCAAACGCATCCATCGTGTACGCCGTTGCAAGTCGCAAAGACACCCGCGACGCCATGCTGGCAATCGAAAGCAAGAAACAGACCCAGGGATTTACCGCCATAGACCAATCCGCAACAGCCGGATAAAGGAATCCATGTACAAGGACCTGGAACAGGCACTGCTAGATTTAGAAAAAGCAGGCATGCTCAAGCGTGTTCAGCGCGAAGTCGACCCATATCTTGAAATGGCCGAAATAGCCCGGCAAACATTCGATGCCCATGGTCCCGCAATTCTCTTTGAACATGTCAAGGGGAGTCCCTTTAGAGCCGTATGCAATGTATTCGGCACGCAAGAACGTCTCGACTACCTGTTTCGCGACACCCTCAAGGAGACGCAAACCGCTGTCCTCTTTAAGTCAAATCCGGTCGAATTCTTTAAGCACGCCTCACCAGCAAACCTTTTAAATGCAGCTCGCACAGGGATTCATTCTCTCCCACGAAAAAGCGGAAGCATCCATGACTTTGAAGAATGCAAGCTTTCGGATTTACCGCAAATAGTCTGTTGGCCAGAAGATGGCGGAGCCTTTGTGACGCTCCCCCAAGTAGCAACACGCCCTGGCGAAAAATCGAGCATCATGACCACGAACGTGGGCATGTACCGCATTCAGATTTCGGGGAACGATTACGCCGCAAATGAATGTGGCCTACATTACCAAATCAAGCGCGATATTGCGCGGCACCACCAAAAGGCAATCGAAGAAGGGCGTCCACTCAAGGTCAGCATTTTTATTGGCGGGCCACCCGCTCACACTGTTGCGGCAGTAATGCCCATGCCCGAAAACTTAAGCGAACTTTTATTCGCAGGGATGCTCTCTGGGCGCCGTTTCCGTTACTTTATTCATGATGGATACCTAGTTTCAAGCGATGCGGACTTTTGTATTCTTGGCGAACTGCAGCCAGAATTAAAACCCGAAGGCCCCTTTGGAGATCACATTGGCTATTATTCTGACAGACACCCCTTTCCCTACCTCAAGGTAAAAAAGGTGCTCTGCAAGAAAAACGCAATTTATCCGTTTACGGTTGTGGGGCGCCCGCCACAAGAAGATACCCTATTCGGGAACTTTATCCATCAAATCACAAAGCCAATGGTTCCAGCCTCCATTCCGGGGCTTATAGCACTCCATGCCGTTGACGAAGCAGGTGTCCATCCGCTGTGCTTGGCGCTTGCGCATGAACGTTTTAGGCCCTACGCCAAGCCCGACGAACAAGAACCTTTGGAACTATTGAAAACGGCTCATGCGATTCTTGGATTTAACCAGGCAAGTCTCACCAAATACCTATTGATTGCGGCTCAAGAAGACGAAACCCAAAATCACAAGATAGATGTCAACAATGTCGCCGGATTCTTCTCGCACATTTTGGAACGAATCGACTTTTCTCGCGACCTACATTTTGAGACATGTACCAGCATCGATACTCTTGACTACACCGGCAGCAAAATCAATCACGGTTCTAAATTGACCATCGCCGCCGCTGGCCCTGTACGCAGGAAACTGCGACACGACCCCAATGATCTCAAGGGTTTAAACATTCCTGGAGTCCAAGCAGCCAACATTCCTATGCCGGGCGCCATCATTTTGGAATGCGACGCTTATGACGAAAACACCCGCGATACCTTAATTCAGCAAATCGAAGCCGCCCTTGACTGCTGGCAGTATCGCGAAAATTATCCGTGGATTACCTTAGTCGATTCGGCTCCGATTCTGGACCATTCGCTAAACACCACCAAACTAAGTGATTTCTTGTGGTTAACCTTTACACGCTCTAATCCCGCCAAAGATGTTTTCGGGTTTAAGGCAAACATTCAAGACAAGCACTGGCGTTGTAATGCACCCATCATTATCGATGCACGCATCAAGCCACATCATCAAAAAGCTTTGTGCATTACCAAAGAAATCAGTCACCAAGCTCAGCAAATTTTAAGTGAAGAAAAAATATTGACGGGGGTCAGATGAAATATTTTTTCCTTATTCTAGGTATCATTTTATTAAACTGTTCAAGTTTAGCCTTTTCTAGGAATGCTTGCGGAACAAGCCAACTAATTCAAAACCTTAGAGAACAAGGCAAAAGCATCCATTCGCTTTTATCGAGCAAACCGCAAGCACGAACAGCAACATCGATCTGTACCGACGACGACTATTACGACAGTGTCTATTCGCGCACCACAAACCATTTTGAAATTTTCTACACTCTTGAGGGTCCTCACAAGACCATTCCCGAATTCATCGATACTTTGGCCAAGTATCTAGAATACGCTTGGGATTTTCATGTAAACAAGCAAGGAATGTTACCCCCTCTAGGAGTTTCAGAGGCGTACCACTATCAGCAAAAAGTTCAAAAAGGACTATATGCTATTGAGGTTATAGATGTAGACCTTTTAAGAGACACTAAAATTATTTTCAACGGATCTTGTTACAAATGTTTTGCTGTAACACTCCCCTTTGACTCGACACAAAGCGAAATTTTCATCGACAACGATTTTCGCTATGCTCCTGCAACGAAACAAATCAAGGATACCGTTCATTATAATGGGAAAAACTGCTCTTATCCTCGAGCCACCGAAGAATTGTTCAATACAGCCCATAATTACTCTTATGCCAAGCAATGGAATAAGGGTATCCAGGTAACAACGGCCCACGAACTTTACCATTCTTCACAACTCCGTTACTTGGACATGCTCACATATTTCAATTTCTGGTTCGAAGCATCTGCTTCGGGTATCGAAGAAATTGTGGCCCCCGATGTTGATGACTATTTTAGCTATCTCCCAGCAATGTCTAAAATTGTAGGAACACCTCTCGACAGAATGACCCAAGACTATGCCGCTGGACTATTGCTTCTATACCTCTACAATCACGTAGATCACAGCACCGACAAATCCATTTGGGAAAGCTACGCCAAGCATCCGTCAAAGTCATTTCAATATCAACTAAGTCAGGCCGTCAAGAAAAAGAATCTTTCACCAGATTCACTATTTAATGATTTTGCCACAAGGCTTTCCTTTGCAGGAAAGCGCAGCGCACTTGTCGATTCCTCTTTTTGGATTACCAACGATCAACCCAACTGGCCCGATTTTACCACCCTATCTAAAAACGAGACCTTCGAAGCAGAGTATCTCGGAAATCTCGCCTACCGTTTTTATATAGGCGGAAAGCCCAACTTAACTAAATTTACGGGAACAGCATCGGCGGCCACACTCAACAACAACCTCTATAGCATTCATTTATTGCCCACCGCTAATAGCGTCGATTCCATCAGCAAAAGAAATTTCGGCAACATCAATCCCGATTCTACCCTTTGGATTCTGAGTCATTTTTCTGAAACAGAACGAATTCCCAGTATCATCCAAGATTCAACTTTGAGAGCCTACCCCACGCCTTGGCGACACGGAAACTTATGCTTTACGCCGCTTCCGCAAAACAAGGACTACATAGAAATCCGAAATCGCCGAGGGAACCTGATTACTAGAATCAAGTACGACCAATTTACCCATTGTCTTGACGAAAGCGAAGTAAAATCGCTCTTGGTCCCAGGAGTTTACCGTTTCAGGGCTGGGAATAAAGGCAAACTTAAAGACTTTATTATTGTCTATTAGAGCCAGCTGAAGATATTATTTGTTTCTTCAAGCTTCGGCAATATGGAATGCACAGCAAGCTTATCCGTATTCTTAAGAATAGCCTTGCATGCCTCGGCAAATAAGGCATGGCCATTGTGATAATGGTCATCTAAACGACGGCGGGCATAGCCATCTGCAGAATGGTTGTGAATCATGAAAGCCCAGTCCGAGGACTGGAAAAGCATTAATTCTCGTTCCATCTGCTTTATATAACGCGTCAGGAGCTTTCCGCGTAGAGACTCACGCCCCATTTTTTCACGAATAGAAACCAGGTGGTCAATCATGGCCCGCATACGGTAAGACTGCGGATAATACTTGTCTGTTTCGCCATTAATCCACACCGACCCAAAGCCACCTTCGCCCCAGCTAGAAAACGCGGGCTCATGAGCATCAGGATCTGCCGAAGACGTCATCACTTCATCTGCACCGGCAAATTCAAGCACCGTCGAAGAAGCCGCACGCATAAGCATTTCTTCGAGGAATATGGGGCCTTCAAACCACCAGTGCCCAAAAAGTTCGGCATCGTAAGGGCAAAGCATCGCAGCCTTGTTCCCTTCCATATTCACCAATAATTCAGAAATTGTGGCTTCACGATTCACGATAAATAAACGTGCATGGTCCTCTGCCAACTTCATCGCATTCCACGGGCGGTAAATTTCCTTATGTTCGCCACCCGTAATACGATTGTACTTGAAGCCAGAATCAATCGGCGTATCTCCGGCAAAGAAATATTCGCCTAAATAATCGCGGGGACGGTTCCTTGCAATATCCGTAAAGAACTCACGGTATTCGGGGTGGCCCGGATATCCTGTACGGCGGCTCCACACCTCCATCGAACTTTTTTGTTCGCGTCCCATGCAGTAAAGCCCTTGCGTAGTACGCAGAGGAGTGAATACACCATACTTGGGCGTAGGCGACGCCAACAAGACCCCATGCGTTTCTAAAAAGAAATAATGCAGGCCAAATTCGGCAAGATACTTGTCGAGCCCCGGGAAATACCCACATTCGGGGAGCCACACGCCCTTGGGCTTGCGTCCAAAAGCGCGTTCAAAACAACGCACCGTCACATCCAATTGCATACGGATAGACGCAGGGTCGCTCTGATACGCAGGCAAGAACGGGTGCGTCCCCACGCACGTGAGCAAATTCAGCTTACCCGCCTTTTCAAGTTCTAAAAATTCAGCAAGCAGATTACGATTGATGCGGTTTTCCCACAAGTCTATCAGGGTTTGCTGACGCGACCAATAAAAACGAGAAAGCGGTTCCAACTCCGTTCCTGTGTTTCGAGCCACTTCCTTTTCGATCAGCTCAAGCTGTTTTTTTAAATGCTCCGAAAACTTTTCAATCAAGTTTTCGTCAGAAAGCATTTCAATAAGCGGAGGAGAAACACTCAAGTTGAGTGTTCCTGGAACACCTTTTTCTAAAAGACGCCGCATCGCTTGCACAAGTGGCAAATACGTTTCGGCAATAGCTTCAAACAGCCAGTTCTCTTCGAAAAAGCGCTTATATTCCGGATGCCGCACAAAAGGTAAATGTGCGTGCATCAGGAAAAGTATTTTTCCGGGAGCACCCATTAAAGAGGACTACTCCGTACGCTTAACGACAATCGGCACAATCGTAGTCGGGAAATCGCCGTCCTTGTCGGTCGCGAACACCGGAATAATCTTCGTCGAATCCGGCAGGTCTTCTTCAAAGCTGAAGGTACCATCCGGATTCAGCGGGAACGGTTCGCCACGGACCTGCAAATGGGCGTCGGGACGAGTTCCACCGTAAACAATCAGGCGCGTTTTCACCCACAAGAAGAAATCCTTGCCGTAGTTCACAGAATCCTTGGCAACTTCGATATTGTTTGACTGGAGAGCAGCACTCGAAAGAGCCCCAGAGAACATGGATTCTGAAGAACTACCGAAATTACCACCCAGGCTCTTGAGCCAAGATTCAGCCGTCTGGCTAGAGAAACCAGAACTCATAAAATTGCCGAGTGTATTTCCGCCAAGAGAGGCCTTTGCAAAAGCATCGTCTGCGGCAGGAGCTGCAGCGGATTTGTCAAAAGTCATCACCGGAGTCGACTCAACGATAGGCTTGAATTCCTTGCCAGACACAGCACCGAGAACAGCCACGCAAGACTTGCCTGCGGTATTTTCGACATACCAGCTGCGAGCATTGGCAGGCACTTCGATATCACGGAACTTGCGTTTTTTGCTGCGCTGCACCGTAAGGTCATCAGCGATATCAAATAAGCGAAGAACGATTTTTCCCTTACCCTTCTTTGCTTCGTTGATACGTTTTTCAGAAACTTCCCAGAAGGCGTGCATCCAGTTCGGATCCTTCTGCATAAGCACCAGATACTCAGCATCAAAAGACTGAGCCATCTTGGCGACATCCTTTGTGGAGGCCTTGACAGACTTAGCAGCAGCCACTTTCGCAACAGTTTTTGTTGCAGAGGTCTTTGCCGTAGCAGCTTTTGCAGAAGCCTTTACAGTCGTAGACTTGGCAGCCGTTTTCTTTGTAGCAACCTTCTTCACTTCGTCCGAAATCTTTGCAACCTTTGTTGCTGCAGCCTTTTTCACCTTGGCCACAGCCTTCACGGCCTTTTCTTCGGCGTCCTTCATCGTCTTAAGGGTTGCAGCCTTTGTTGCCGTCTTTTTCGCAGCAACTTTAGCGACCTTTTCCTTAGCCGCCATCTCTGTAGCCACCTTAACCTTCTTGACCTTATCAGAGGTTTTTTCGGCAAGTTCCTTGATGGTCGCCTTTATTTTAGACTTTGCATCTGTTTCTTTTTTTACAGCCATACCAGGCCTCCTTCATAAAAAACTACCTACGCTCCATACCCCATGTAGCGATGCCCGTCAAACCGACACGAAGACCAATGAACGTTTCGTCCCACTGGTTATCGATATCAGCGAAGCGCTTTCCACCCTGTACGGCAAGATCCACAGTCGTCCCCTTGCGACCGAGAGGGAACCCGCCACCGAGCGAACCGCCAACTTCAAAGACGTCCTTAATATACCAATTTCTGTACCATGTTCCAACACGGTAATTGATTCTTTTCCAATAAGACTCATAAAATAGCGGACTTCCGTCGCACTGATAACCTAACGAAATCATAAAGTCTTTTTGCGTCTTGGTTGTCTGAGGTAAATTCCAACCACCCGCCAGATTTTCGATGTCATCATCCCAGGCTCGCCACAAAAAATCAACCATGATATTATGTCGTTTGTTCAAACGGTAATTTATACCCGTTGCAAGCAAGGCCGGCACATCAATTTCACGGACATAACGAGTCGAGGCCAACGTATCGATTTCGCTAAATCTAAAGTTATAATCCAACGTATTCTTTAAAGTATATCCCGTCGTAAATGAGAAGAAATAAGATACCATGGGACCACGGTACTGAAGTGCTGCCGTATAATAGGCAGGATGGTCCTTAATTTCCCATGTTCCATCTACATAATCCGAGATCTTGGATTTAGACGAAGCCCAGGCATCTTCTTTGGGCAAATCAGACGTATTGCCACCCAATGTCAGCTGTCTCGAGGTATTGCCCATAACAACGTGGGCAGATGCACCCAACGAAAGCGAACGCCAAAACGGCAAACGGATTGCATAAGACGGAACCAATTCATAGACACTGCCTTTGTATTCAATTTCTACATCAGACATGGTCTTGCTGTTGGCATAATCCTCTTTAAACGACGACGAATAGTGCTGCCACAAGGAAAGTCCCAGAGCACCAAATTCATTCATCGGGAACGACAAGTTAAACGAAGGCAAAGAAAGGTTTGTTGATGTATAATGGTTTCCGCCTTTTTCTGCGGCATCCATCTCTACCAAGAAATTAAGATTGAAAACCACCTTGGCATCAAAAGCCAAGCGCGCAGGGTTCACCACAGACAGTCCTTCGGCATCACCAGTCTTGGCGTTACCCGCAAAGCCACGACCCGCAGCAGAAGCAGTTCCACCAAGCACCTGTTCTTCACCAAGGGCATCCATGCCAATCATAGAAGCGCAAGAAAAGCCAACAAAAGCGCATAATGCTAAAACAATCTTTTTCATTCTTCATCCCCCCGCTTAGAGGCCAACCAAAGTTTGAGAGTCATCGGTTTTTCGAACGATTCCGTAAAATCGTAGCGGGCATAATCCAGATAGCTAAAGAACAAGGAAACCGTATCTTTTCGAGACACGATAGAGTCACCCTTAGCCGTCTTGATCGTATCTTTCCAGGTTTTCACATAATCGCTATAAGTCGTATCCTTTTCCTGCAAGAACGGATATCCCAAGCGCATAATAAACTTCATGGAACGACCATCGCTAGCCTTGTTCAAAAAGTCTCGCATGCCATAAGTCAATTGAAGCGACAGGGAATCCCCTTTGTGGAAAATCAGGTTCTGATGTCCTTCCTCTAAAATCAGGTCATCATTCAAGCGATAGTTCTCCATACGGCGAATCTGTCCATCGGC
>OCTX011288601.1_pt1 | contig 12406 bp, 11 predicted proteins | sample 1539691 | NCBI WGS metagenome assembly OCTX01 (sample SAMN02144231, study PRJEB22623) | gut metagenome | biome: sheep rumen | host: Ovis aries | place: New Zealand
AATAATATGATGCTCTGCCGCTACCTGCAGCCTGCCAAAGAATGCGGTTGCAAGACTGTGATTCATGTGCGTGAGCACTGGCCGCTGGACGAGCACAAGCGGCAATTGGAGTGGGCAAGACGATGTGTGTACCAGTATGCAGACAAGTTGATTGCCATCAATCGCTATAGTGCTTCGATGTTCCCGGAGAAAGAGGCTACCATTGTGTACGACTGGATAGACATGGATAGCAGGGATGGTGGAAAATCAGTGACAGATATATTGGGCGAAGATGCAACAAACCTTAAAGTGTATCTTTATACAGGAGGACTCCAACCCATAAAAGGAGGGTTGGAGGTGATGACTACTTTTACAAAAGTTATTAAAGATGAGAATGCTAGATTGCTGGCTTTAGGTGTTAGAGAAGAGCCACCTAAAAGTACAAAGCTGAAAGAGAGTATAAAAAGGGGACTCGAAATGTTTGGATGGAGGCCTTATTATAAAAAAATACAAGAGGCAATTAAAAAAGATCATAGAATAATTAGTGCCCCCTATATTTATGACATTAAACGCATTATGGAGCAATCGTATTGCTACCTTAGTTATTTTACGATACCCCATGCAAATCTTGCACTTGCAGAGTGTATTATACTTAAAGCCCCATGTGTTGTTGCTAATACTGAAGAATCAATGGAATATACTTTGAATGGTAATTTAGCGTCATTATTTCAGATTAACGATGTTCATGATTTCTCGAAGTGTCTTAGGGATTTAAACCGAAACTATATAAAGAAAAAGGAGATACTTGAAAAGAACTCTTGCATAATAAAGGAGATGTTTGATAGGAACAAAAATATCCATAAGTTATTATCCGCTCTTAATAGTCTTTAAAAATAAATTAGATTAATGGGAGTTGTATTCTTTTTTAGCCTTATAGCACTTCTGCTGACAGTATTAGACTCGAGGCAGACTTTGAAAAATGGCATGAAATATGCTTTTTTTATCGTCACCATTATTTCTGCTATAAGATATAACTATGGTAATGACTATGTGGGTTATTTAGATGATTTTACTCTAATAGGAAAGTATAGTATTAGCGATATTATCTTCCTTCAAGAGAAGATGCAATTTATTGATTCTGCATTTAAGGACATAGGAGCAGCAATTTTATATAGAATATGTAAACCTATTGGGTTTATTGGGTTCATTGCGCTAATAACGATATTCCAAGGCTGTGTCTATTATCAATTTATTAATGAAAATGTTCCTCGCAAGTACTATTGGTTGGCAGTCTTTATTTACCTCTTTGATTTCAATAATTATGTTCTTCAAATGTCCATGATTAGGCAAGCACTTGTTATTGCACTGTTTGTATGGTCGTGGCATTTTATACGGCAGGGAAAATATCTAGTCCCTATTTTAATAACCCTCGTATCGTTCACAATACACAAGAGTTCGATAGTCTTGGCTCCATTTGTTTTTTTGAGCATGCTGTCATACAAGAATGGTAAAGTTCTTACAATAGTTACACTTGGGCTCACAGGTTTTTTTTGGTTGGCAGCCGGAACGATAGGCGATATGGTTGGTAATGTTATGGATTTAGAATTATTCCAATTGTATAACGACTCTTATGCAATGGAGGAAACGGGAGGAATTGGAATGGCACGCCTGCTTTTGGCGTTTGTTCCTTATTTACTTGTTCTTGTATATTTTATGAAGCCTCAAACGAAAAATGGACCACGATTTCTAGTTTTTCTGTCCGTTGTGGGAACCATAATACTACCTTTCTCCTTTGTTATTGCAATGATGTCAAGACTTACGTATTACTTTAATATATTCATGGTGGCTGCAATTCCGATTACTTTAACATCGGTAAGACGCCCTATTTTAAGATTGGTACCTGCCGGGATCTTTATGTTACTGACGTTGTATCAATATTTTGATCTGTTCCTTCATTCTGTGTACACAAAATCATATGCGACATTTGATTCGATTTTCAGTGCGCTATAACCAAACAAAGTTTAAACGGTAGATTATATGGCAATTGATAAAAAGAAACATATAGCAGTACTTAGCACGATGTACTACCCTGATATGGGAGCACCATCGGCGTTTATCGATAAATATGTGAAAGCATTGAAGGAAGACTATATTTTTCATATCATTACAAAGACAGAGGTGCTTGACTTTACACCATCGAAGGACTATGATGTGAGATATATTACCAGTTTCCGTCACAGTCTTATCTTGAAGACAAGAAAGCAAATTAGTGAAGGTAAAAATGTCTTACTCAATAAAATGGTCATGTATGGTATCAATTTTTGCAAGTTGATACAGACACAGTATGCCTTTCCTTCTGCTCAACGATGGGAGGTAGATGCTTACAGGACGGAATTGGAGAAATTACACGACGAGGTTGGATTGGATACTATCATTGCCGTATCGAACAATTGGGTAACACAATTGGCCACGATGGACTTCAAACGTAAGCATTCTGATGTTAAATGGATAGCATTTATCCTAGACCCCTATTTTCTTTTCCATATTTATTATAAATTTAAATTATTTAGGAGTTTCTGGAAACGATTAAATAGGAAGAAAGAACAAGAAGTGTTTGATGAGGCTGATTATTGCATGCTTTCACCAGAGATGTATAAGAATGTACCCTTGCATTTTCGTATAAATAGAGAACGCTACTTTGAGATTAAGTTTTCGTTGAGTATACTGGAATGCAAAAAGGAAATCAAGCAGGAAAAACGAACAGACGGGATTTGTAATCTGATTTTCGCAGGGATGTTCTATAAGAAGATTAGAAATCCGGAATTTGCATTACAGACATTATCAAAAGTACAAGGCATCAAACTTGACCTGTTTGTGGGTACAGGTGAGTGTGAAACCATCCTCAGTAAATATAATCACGGTCATATAAAGCGCGAGTTGTTTGCTGAACGTGACCGTTATGTGGAAATGATTTGTAATGAATACGATGTGCTTGTTAATGTCGGGAATGTGAGCACCCTTCAGGCACCAAGCAAGATGTTGGAATTACTCTCAACAGGTAAGCCCATACTGAATTTCTATTTTACTCAAGATTACCAGTACGAGATGATAGAAAAATATCCATTGGGATTGAACATTGGCTATCAAGAGGAAGGTGCTGTGGAGAAAATAGAAAAATTCTGTAAGGAAGTGAAAGGTAAGTCTATTCCCTATAATGAAGTTGAGAAACTTTTCCCTGAGAACCGTTTAGAAACACAAGTAGCATTATTTAAGAAACTTATCGAATCATAGTAAAAGATGATAGCAATTTTGATGTCCACTTATAATGGTGGCCAATATCTTCGAGAACAAATAAAGTCTTATTTTGCACAAACCAATAAAGACTGGCAGTTGTTTATCCGAGATGATGGGTCTAAAGACAATACAATAGACATTCTTAAGGAATATGCCCAGAAACATCCTCAACAAGTCCATATAGTGGATGATATCAAAGAGAATCTTGGCGCAGGTCAGTCTTTTATGCATCTCTTGGATGTAACAGATGCTGAATATTATATGTTCAGTGATCAGGATGACGTTTGGATGCCGGATAAGATAGAGCGGACACTCAATAAACTAAAAGAGATTGAGAAGTTGTATCCAGGTGAGGCTGTTGGCGTATTTACTGATTTGACAGTAGTAGATAAAGACTTAAATGTTATTATGCCATCATTATGGAAAGGTGACAACAGACATCCTGAGTATACGCGCAATTTTTATAAACAATGGGTAAATAGACATGCTACATACGGTTGTACACAGATGATAAACCGAAAAGCAAAAGAATTAGTTTTTCCTTATCATCAGTTTGAAGGTGTACAGGGGGCGCACGATAACTGGATTGAATATATTTTGATTAAGTTAGGGCATTATGATTATTTGGACGAACCAACCATTCTGTATCGTCAGCATGGTACTAATGTGGTTGGGGCAAATTTTGGGCACAACTACAGAGAAGAGGTGTCAGAGATGGCACATAACCCCAAAGCTCTGTTTGGGAAACTGATAAAGGACTATAAGAGAATCAGACAGATGCCATTTCCTGTTTCAGTAACTAAAGTCCTTGCGTATAGGATCATGGAAAGTATTGTCGCATTATTGAAATAATAACGGGTATGGATCAATTTCAAAAATACAGAGATTTTGAACTGTCGGAGGGTGTTACTATCCGACAATTCCAGATGAAGCTTCTTGAAATATTCAAGTATTTTAAAAAAGTTTGTGAAGACAATGGATTAACTTATTGGTGTGGTGGAGGTACTATGCTTGGAGCTGTGCGCCATAAAGGTTTTATTCCTTGGGATGATGATTTGGATGTGTTTATGCCCAGAAAAGACTATGATCGGTTCTACGAGATTTGGAGGGATGTGGTAGATACGAGCCACTACGTACTGGTAAGAACAGACCGTGAGCATAACTATCATCATACGGCTATGAACTTTGTTGATATACAGTCAACGTATATCAACAAACATGCAGAAAACGAAGATATATATCATGGATGTTATATTGACGTAATCCCCTTTGAAGGATGTCCAAATACAAAGATTGGCAGAGCCTTGCAGATTTATCATTCTATTATGTATGATATTTATAATGTGCAACGATTGCCAGACAATCAAGGGGAACTGCTCAAATTACCCACAAGAATAGCACTATGGCTTGTTCAAAATCCTGAAAGGAGATATAAGATATGGACTCGGCACCAGAAGGCAATGATAAAAAATGATTTCTACACGTCGAAGTACGTTAAGGAAACCGTATCTTCATTCAAAGGGTTATTTCGGCTTTATGACCGTAAGGATTTTGATACTGTTGAAGTTGATTTTGAAGATATCAAGGTTAAGATTCCTGCTGGTTATGATTATTATATGAAGCAGATATATGGTGACTATATGAGCATTCCAGAACACTTGGATATGTCTACCAGATATGGAGTAGTGAAATATATAAATTTGGATGAACCTTATACAAAATTTCGTGGAGTTTATTATCTAACAAATAGGCAAGCATGAATATAGCAGTTATTTTTGCAGGCGGCGTAGGTCGGAGAATGAATACTACCTCTCGCCCCAAGCAGTTTCTTGAATATCAAGGGAAACCAATTATTATCTATACGCTGGAACTGTTCGACAATCACCCGATGATAGATGGAATTGTTGTGGCATGTGTTGAGGAATGGATTTATTTTCTAGAGAAAATGCTCAAGAAATTTGAGATAAACAAAGTGCGTAAGATCGTTCCTGGTGGAGAAACCGGACAGGATTCAATCTATCAAGGTCTTGTTGCAGCTAAGACTATTTCAGATGGGGACAAGGATATTGTACTTATCCATGATGGTGTACGTCCATTGATAACAACTCAGACTATCACTGATAATATTGAAAAAGTGATGAAGGAAGGAAGTTGTATTACTTGTATTCCTGCAACAGAGACATTTGTTGTGTGTCAGCCAGATGGTAGTTTAAAGATTCCAAGCAGAGCCGATTCGCTGATAGCACGTGCTCCGCAGAGCTTCTATTTAAAAGATATTCTTCAGGCACACGAACAAGCCAGAAGTGAAGGTCGTCACGACTTTATTGACAGTTGCACAATGATGCATCATTATGGCCATCAAATGGGAAAGGTTATTGGTCCCATGGAGAATATCAAGATAACAACTCCTACAGACTATTTCGTTTTTAAGGCAATGGTTGAAGTTCATGAGAACCAACAAATTTTTGGCTATTAATACTATTCAAATGTTCAACAGATATTTCGTTGGATTGGTTTTTTCTTTTCTTTTACAGTCGGGATTATCTTGTGCACAGTCTGATGTAAAAGTAATAGACTACATGGATCAAACTAAAAGTTATTCACAGCAGGGTGCAGCCCTTTATAATAAATATCTATTTCAATTCACGGCATTAGGAATATGTGATGTCTATGATATGAAGAAAAAACAGCACATTGCTCAGATGAATTATGAAAGTTCAACACAAAAGCACTGTGATACTGCTTGCTTTGGATGGTATAAGGTGGACAAGAAGGATGACTTTCCTGTAATATATGTAAGCGGTTCTCAGATTTGGCAAAATAAGGAACACGGACTCATTTGGGTGTATCGTATTGTCCACAAGAAAAAGAAGTGGGGATTAAGCTTAGTACAGATTATAAAGACTCCACAAATTGAGAATACAGGTATTTGTCCAGATGCATTACTTGAGAGTTCTGATAGTACAATGTGGATTATGGGATGGAAAACGGATATTTCCCATCCAAAAAAGGATGGCAGTGGTGCAGATCTCACTTTTATGAAGTTTAAGGTACCAAGTTTGAATGAAGGACATTTGGATGGTCATGGTATAAGAACTACAGAAATTATATTAGTTGATACTCTGGAATCTTTTGACATTCATAACGCTCATATTGTCCAACAGGGACTTTGTCTAAGAAATAAAAAAGTCTATGTCCCGTATGGTGGGTCGACAGATGGGTATCAAGGAATCGATGTAATCAGTTTAAAAGAAAGACGTGTTATAAAAAGCATAGATTTAATGGGTACGAAGGTATTCGAACCTGAGGCCGTGTTTTTTTACAAAGATGAAATGTTTGTTGCTGATCAAGCCACGACAATAAAGAAAATAGTAGATCAAAAAGGAAATGAATAAACAAATATTAGAAGAGGATATAAAACAATTTTCCGAGAAGTTTGAGCTTGCTGAACAGTTGCGTGGTAAGTCATTCTTGGTTACTGGTGCAACTGGACTAATTGGCTCTATACTTGTAAAATGTCTGTTAGAGTTGAATAAACAGAAAGGTCTTGATGTTAAAATTATAGCGGTAGTGAGGAACCTTCAGAAGGCGATGCAATTGTTTGGGAAAGATACTACAGACCTTCATATAGTTATGCTTGAACTTTCTGAGATTGGTGTCAATAATCTTATGCCTAAGGTCGACTATGTAGTCCATCTTGCTAGCCCAACTGCTTCAAAGTTTTTTGTAGACAATCCTGTTGAAACATTGCGTACGTCAATAGAAGGTACCACATCTGTTTTGGAATATGCAAAATCCGCTCAGATTAAGGCTATGGTTTATGCTTCATCCTTAGAAGTATATGGAAGTAATCTGACTGACGAATGGATTAAAGAGGATTTTCAAGGATATGTTAGTCCAACAGAGGTGCGTAGCTCCTATAACATGGGGAAGCGTGCTGCTGAGTGTTTGTGTCACTCGTATGCTATGGAGTATGGCGTTAATGTCATGATAGCTCGTATGACCCAAACATTCGGAGCTGGTGTAGAGTATAATGATGGGCGTGTCTTTGCCCAATTCGCGCGAAAAGCTATAGAAGGACAAGATATAGAACTTCATACTGCAGGGGAAACTTGCCGTATGTATTGTTACACGACAGATGCAATTAACGCTATTCTTTATTTATTGTTAAAAGGGGAAAAAGGAGAGGCATATAACATCGCTAATAAAGATAGTTATATTTCCATCAGAGATATGGCTCATATGATTTGCGATAAATTTAATCCAAATATCTCTCTGAAAATAGTCCTTAGGGAGAATCAAGGATATGCTCCTGTGACAAAACTTAAACTTGATACAAAGAAAATCGAGGAATTAGGGTGGTCACCTAAAGTGTCGCTTGTTGATATGTTTGATCGCCTAATTAGGAGTATGAAATAAAATCTGCAATATAGAGAAAAAGCACGATGGAAAAGTTTGTTAAAAGATTTTTTGACCTATTGCTGGCATTGGTGTTGATAATACCTGGTTCGATTGTCTTGCTCGCAGGATTATTGTTTGTTAAGATTGTGTCGCCAGAGTCATCTCCTATATTCAAACAGATACGGATTGGATATAAGAATAGGGAATTTATGATGTATAAACTTCGCAGTATGACAAACGAAAGGGATACTGACGGTAATCTATTTCCAGATGAAGTCCGCCTTAAGAAATGGGGCAAGCTCATTCGCAAGACTAATATGGATGAACTGTTTCAAATTTGGAACATCTTAAAGGGAGATATGTCATTTATTGGCCCCCGCCCTTTGCTACCTGAGGAGATGCAAGTTATGACTAAGGCAGAACAAGAAGAACGTCAATCTATGAGACCGGGAATTACAGGCTGGGAGGCTGTACATGAAGGGGAATCCAAAACCCGTAGAGATATGGCCATGTTTGATCTCTACTATGTGCGAAATTGGTCTTTGGGCTTGGATTGGCAGGTCTTCTATAAGACCTTTGCCATTGTCCTCGGTTTCCAGCGCCCGGATGATTCTGTCCGTGCCCCAAAGATGACAGATGACCAAATTGTTAAAGAAGAATAATCAATGGAGATAGGAAGTTTTTTGGAACTGCAACTGCCCAAGGGTAGGGAGTGGTATAAAGGCGAGACGGATATTGCCAGACTAAATACGGGAAGAATGGGTATCTGGCATGCCTTCCGTGTGACGGAGTGTAAGCGGATATGGATACCCATATATCAGTGTGACTCTATCCGTGAGACCTTTGAGAAGAAAGGTGTTGAGATACGTTTCTATCATCAGGATAATCAGTTTAATCCTATTGATATTGAGGCCCGAGAGGATGATGCTGTATTGGTTGTGAACTACTATGGTATTATGTGCAATGAGCGGATGGCGGAGTTGGCGAAACCCTATAAACACGCGATTGTGGACTGCGCACAGGCGTTCTTCTGCAAACCTGTGGAGGGTGCTTTGACGGTGTATAGTTGCAGGAAGTTCGTTGGAGCACCTGATGGAGCCTACGTTGTGGGTAAGGATGCACACAAATTTGTTGAAGAATATCCTCAGGGCTATTCTTCTGATACCGCTGCGTTTTTGCTGAAACGTATAGAGTATGGATGCGAGGGAAAGGGCTATGAGGCTCGCAGCCTGAATGAGCATCGAATAGATGCTGAGGACTGTATGAAGATGTCGAAGCTGGCACGAACTTTGATGGATGCAGAAGATTATGCCTATAACCGACAGAAAAGAAAAGAGAACTTTGCGTATGCTCATAAGTTATTTGGTGCTATCAATAAGATTAATCCAACCAAGTATATGAATGACGAGACCATTCCGATGGTTTACCCTTTGGTGGTTGAGGATGATGACTTGCTGCCTCGTCTACAGGCTGCCAAGCACTTTCAGGGTCATTGGTGGAGTTATATCTGTGACGAACAGCCTGAAGCAAGTTTTGAGCATTGGATTTCTCGTTATGTGATTCCCATCACCATCGATCAGCGTTATGGCAAAGAAGAGTTAGATTACTTAGCAAATATAATCAAGCAATAATGAACAATAATTATAACGGACATTTGTGTATAGTGTTCGCACTGGAGCACTATAATCCATTGAATATGATTCGCGCTTTTGGCGAGAATGGTATCAACCCTGTGTATATTTCCGTGAAGCGCCGGTATGAGGTGGCCACACGCAGTAAGTATATCTCTAAGCTTCACCGTGTAGATAGTGTGGAGGACGGCTATGCACTGCTGATGAAAGAGTATGGCAAAGTGGCCTCAGAAACAGGGAAGAAGCCTTACATTGTGTTCTCGGATGACAAGTCGGTAGGATACTTTGACCTGCACTATGATGAGTGGAAGGATAAGTTCATTACCTATAATGCAGGACGAAATGGGCGCATCAATGAGTTCATGGATAAATATCAGATTCAGCAGCTGGCCAAGAAACATGGATTCAATGTGCTGGACAGCTATGTAATTGGTAAGAATGATCCGCTACCTGAAAACCTTTGGTATCCTATCATTACCAAGGATATTTCCCCCAATTCCGGAAGCTGGAAGTTTGACGTGTATATCTGCCAGAATGAACAGGAGTTGAAAGAGGCTATCCAGAAGATTGAGAGCCCGTTGATTATGATTCAGCATTTTGTTGACAAGCAGAATGAGATGGCTCTGGAAGGCTATACCATTAACCACGGTAAGGAGATGCAGATTATCACCCAGATGAAGTGGAAATACCTCATCCAGGGTTACTATAGCCCTTATCACGATGTCTGTATGTTTACAGATAAGGAAATGGAGAAGAAACTTCAGGCCATGTTTGAGGAAATTGGTTTTGAAGGCGTGTTTGAAGTAGAATTCTTGATAGATAAAGACGGTACCTACTACTTTATGGAAACAAACTTCCGTGCTTCTGCCTGGAACCCCACCTGCAAGTTTGCAGGAATGCCTTTGCCTTATCTTTGGGTAAAGGGTATGGAAAATGGCTATATTGATCCTGCAGACCGCAAGGAGTTTGAACCGTTCACCAGCATGAGTGAGGTCATTGACTATGGTAAGCGTGTTGAGGGTGGTATGGTAAGTCTAGCTGAATGGCTTCGTGATTTCAAAGATGCCAAGTGCGTATATATCTATGATAAAGAAGACCGTGGCCCTTGGGATGCGGTAATTGAAAACTGGGATAGCTTCAAATAGTATGGAAAAACTATTATTTACAGGTGGAACTGGATTTCTTGGTGCCAATGCCAAACCAGTGTTGGATCAACATTATGAGGTGACGACTATTGGCATAACGGATAAAGATGATATTAAGGCGAATTTTGCTAAGGACGTACCTGTCTTGCCACACAAGTTCGATATAGTGCTACATGCAGCAGGTAAGGCTCATATTTATCCCAAGACTCAGGAAGAAGTGAAGTCATTCTATGACATCAACTTTGAAGGGACTAAGAATCTATGCGCCGCATTAGAGAAAGTTGGTGCGCCCAGAGCATTTATCTTTATTAGCACGGCCGGAGTGTATGGTATTGAGAACGGGAATTATGTAACCGAGGATACGCCTTTGTTAGGTGAACAGCCCTATCAGAAAAGCAAGATAATGGCAGAGGAGTTTCTGACAGAGTGGTGCACTAAGAATGGAGTGACTCTGGGAATCCTACGTCCTAGCTTGATGGTTGGTCATAATGCTCCAGGTAATCTGGGGGCTATGGTAAACGGTATCAGAACAGGAAGATACTTAAGCATCAATCATGGAAAGGCAAGGAAAAGTCTATTGATGGCGGAAGATATAGCTCACCTTGTGCCTTTGGTTGCAGAAAAAGGAGGCGTATATAATGTTTGTGATGATGAGCATCCATCGTTTGGACAATTGGAAGAACTGATAGCAATGCAGTTAGGGAAGCGTAAACCGATTTCGATTCCATATTGGCTTGCCAAATGTATTGCCGTGTTTGGAGATATTGTAGGTAGTTGGTTTCCTCTGAATTCAAAACGGTTGGAGAAAATAATATTGTCGGACACGTTGAGTAACGAAAAGGCAAAACTCGAACTGGGTTGGAAACCAATGAGTGTGTTGAAGAATTATAAGATTTAGAGAGATACATGGAACAATTCCTTGCTATTATTGGCGACTTGTTACAAGGGATCAAAAGGTCTAAAGCAGAATGGAGAACTATTGATTGGCTTGGCTTATATAGGTTTGCTCAAGAACAAACAGTTCTTGGCATATTATTTGATGAACTGACCAAATATGAAAATAGTTTAAAAGATATAATTCCTAGGGAAATCTTATTCCAATGTTTAGGATATGCTGAACAAATAAGGAAAAAGAATATTTTAATTAATAAAAGATGTTCTGAACTGACTTCTTTTTTTTCTGAGCGGGGTTATAGAAGTTGCATCTTAAAAGGGCAAGGAAATGCTCAAATGTATCCAAATCCTTATACTCGAACACCTGGAGATATTGATATATGGATTGAGGGAGAGACAAATGATATAGTACATCTTGTAACTTCTATGTTCCCTGATGTTGAAATCGCATCGCACCATGTTGATTTTCCTATTTTTAGTGACGTACCTGTAGAGGTGCATTTCTCTCCTTCATTTTCTGTCGTAAAAAGATATGATAAGAAATGGATGCAGTATGTTCAAGAACATGCTTCTGAGCAGTTCTCTCATATGATACGATTGCCAGACAGTAATGAAGATATACCTGTACCAGAGACGGATTTTAACATTATCTTTCAATTATCTCATATGATGCGACATTTCTTTTATGAAGGAATTGGGTTACGACATATCATTGATTTCTATTATCTTCTTCTGCAGGAACGCAAAAGGACAAGTGAGGACACCCTTAAACTGCTGAAGGACTTAGGCATGTTGAAATTCGCCCAAGGACTGATGTGGATAGAGCAAGAATATTTCGGTTTAGATGAGAAATTTTTGATTTGTATGCCTGATAGAAAAAGGGGTAAATTAATATTGAGAGAGATATTTGAAGGTGGAAACTTCGGGAAAAATGATAAGCGTAAAGCTGCGCATTTAGCAAAGAGAAGTAAGACGTTGTCAGTAATGTTGAGAAATTTGCATTTATTATGGCTTTTCCCAGAAGAGGCCCTTGCTGCACCGATTGATGGTGTAATACGAAAG
>OCTX012265196.1_pt1 | contig 12405 bp, 7 predicted proteins | sample 1539691 | NCBI WGS metagenome assembly OCTX01 (sample SAMN02144231, study PRJEB22623) | gut metagenome | biome: sheep rumen | host: Ovis aries | place: New Zealand
CGCACATGAGTTTGGACTGAATCACCACAAGTTCCTTTCCAGCTGGCTGGAAAGTCTGACCTCGCTCCGTAATCATTGTGCCCACCATGCGAGAGTATGGAATCGTGCATATCCTTTGAAGCCAGCGACACCACAAATAATGCCCAACAAGTGGATTACCAACTTCACATTCAGGGAAGAGTCACTTTATGCCCAACTCTGTTGTATTGCCTATTGGCTGAATGCCATCGATGCTAACAATACTTTTGTTGGTGACCTAAAGCTACTGTTGCTTCGCAATCCGTCAATAGATCCATCGATGATGGGGCTCCCGTCTAATTGGCGGCAGGAACCCCTTTGGCAGTTGTGATATGCGAATAGTCGAAAGAGTGCTTAGGTTTTATTTGCCTTACAATCTTGGCCCTCGCTTCTTTTTCTTCTTTTGCATCCGCCTTCTGAATTCTTCTTCAGCAGGGTCATAGACGGGATTGTTAGCAGTTCGTCGCCATACACAGTCAAGTGGTGCTTCACCATGTTCTCAACGATGCCTGATGCACTCATGCGCTTGCCTCCCAGCCGTCGTGCCATCTTATCCAGTTCGTCGCGGAGTCTGGCACTGATGAACACGGGCATACGGTTCTCTATCTTGGGTACAGGGAGATAGACAGAGCGGTATTCCTCCAAGGATAGTCTGCGCTGCTTGCTGCTCACTCGGTGTACGGGAGGTTCTTCTTGTGTCGGTTCCACAGACATTGGTTCAGTGACTGTTACCGATGGAGTCACTACACTTGAATCAGTGATATCAATGTTTTCTTTTGTTGCCATTTCAATAGGGTTTAATTGTTACTACTATGACCAGAGCTGTCGCTTCTGACCGTTTTTTCATGGCAAAGATAGGGTGATTGAAATAACCCTCCAAGCATTTGGGTTTTCCTGCGCCATTCTGCACAGAATGCGACCGGGGGTGCAAATTTTCAGTTCTTAGATTCCCTATTTTTCCAAGTGGATTTAGTGACAGGAGTGTAACAAGTGGCTTCATTGTAGTGAGTGTACCCACTGGCTACAGTGGATTCATAGCACTCCCTTTAATAATATATAAGGTACGAGCATCGTGATTCTTTCGTTTGTAATGTTTGTAATAACGTACATTCCTTAGTCCGTCCGTTAGTCCTTCCATCCGTTAGTCCATCCGCCAGTTAGTCCTTCCATCCGTTAGTACGTTAGTACGTACCAACATTGTAACAAAGAAAAGTAGTGGTATAGGAATGATGTTTCATGACGGATATGTTCAGTTTAATGTAACTTACAGCAGTTTCGCATCTGTGTCAGTCTCTTGCATGAACAAGTCCTTCTGCTTGTTCAGACGCTTCTCGAACTCAGCGACATATACGGGTGAATTGTCAATAGCCTCATCTATCTGCTGATAGAGCGCCTCCAGATCCACCTCCTTTTGTGATTGTTGGGCCGATACCACATGAACGGACATACCGACTAGCATAGCCACTGTTAAGTCTGCAATTCTTCTCATACTGTTTTTACTATTTAGATTGATGTTGCAAAGGTATGAAAAAGAATGATTGACACCAAACCGCCATGAGTAAAAAGTGGAACATACACGATGTCTGAAATATCTATCACGCTAATTTCCAATAATTTATACAAAACACCTCTTCTCAATAATGTGGATGCGAAAAGACAGCACTTCACGCCAATTTACCTGACTTTCTGGCGAAGCGCCCCTTCACCTATCTATATTATATCTATATCCACTTGCACTATTGGAGAAAAACGCGTAACTTTGCAGTGGATAATTCTAACTTGAACGACAATGAGAAAGAGAATCTTAACCCTGCTACTATCCACACTGATGGGTACAGCCACGATGTTTGCCACAACACCTCAAAGTGAATTCGTTCGCGTCAGCGGACCAGATCTTATCCAACCTAACGGACAGAAACTGTATATCCAAGGTACGAACCTTGGCAACTGGCTCAATCCCGAGGGCTATATGTTTGGCCTCAGCCGTACAAACTCTGCCTGGATGATCGATCTGATGATCAAGCAGGCCGTAGGTCCCGACTTTGCAGCTGCCTTCTGGAAAACCTTCAAGGATAACTATATCACCCGCGACGACATCCTCTTCATCAAACAGCAAGGCGCCAACACCATCCGTCTACCTTTCAACTATAAACTGTTCACAGACGAAGACTATATGGGACTGACCTCACAGCAAGACGGCTTCCAAAGGATTGACAACGTCGTCGCCTGGTGTCGTGAGGCTGGATTATACCTTATTCTGGATATGCACGACTGCCCAGGCGGACAGACGGGTGATAATATCGACGACGGACATGGCTACCCCTGGCTCTTCGAGAGCGAGCAGAGTCAGCAACTGTTCTGCAGTATCTGGCAGCGCATCGCCGACCGTTACAAGGACGAGCCCGTTATCCTGGGATATGAACTGGCTAACGAGCCCATTGCCCACTATTTCGAAAACAAGGAAGACCTGAACAAGCAGCTCGAGCCCTTATACAAGCGTGCCGTGAAAGCCATCCGCGAGGTAGATCCCCACCATTTATATTATTAGGGGGCGCCCGTTGGAACAGCGACTTCTACATGTTCAACGACTGGACTTTCGATTCGCAGATCATGTATACCTGCCATCGCTATGGCGGTCCGGCTACCAAAGAAGCCATCAAAGACTATATCGACTTCCGCGACAAGACCAATCTGCCGATGTATATGGGTGAGATAGGCCACAACACCGACGAATGGCAGGCACAGTTTGTCAAGGTGATGAAAGAAGTGAATATCGGCTACACCTTCTGGCCATATAAAAAGATCGACGGTTCCTGCATGATGGGTATCCAGCGCCCCGAACTGTGGGACAGCATCGTTGTGAAATACAGCGAGACCCCACGAGGCACTTATCAGGAATGGCGCGAGGCCCGTCCTAACCAGCAACAATTCCGTCAACTGCTTATGCAGTATGCAAAGAACAGCCGTTTCAGCAACTGCCAGCCGCAAGAGAGTTACATCCAGTCATTAGGATTGAAACAATAACAGGCATAAGCCGAAACCATCGCCCCGGGTCAGAAATGATTCGGGGTTTCTCTTGATGTCTTGGCAGTCCGTCATCATGCAAACGTTTGCATTCACAAACGGGCAATAACACGTCACTTGGAAAACACCCAAACGGAATATTTCGTAACTTTGCCCCAAACAATTCAAATAGCTAAAAGCATTATGAGAATCGTACTGAATCTTGAATACCAGACCACGTTCGGAGAAGAACTGGCAGTAAACATCCTTCTGGATGGTAAGACAGAACAGCACAAGATGGGCACGCTTGACGGGTGCCACTGGATGTGCGAGTTGAGTAAGACCGTGAAGACCAATGCACACATGGACTATTACTACAGTGTGATGCGTGGTGACGAGGAGACGCGTCGTGAATGGCTCACGATACCCCATCGCCTGGAATTCGTAGCCGCCAAGGGTGCACGCTATACCACCTACGATCACTGGATCGACATCCCCGAAGATGCATTTCTCTATTCTTCGGCCTTCACAGAGTGTGTAGCAGCCCGCGAGCGCAAGATGAGTCCTGAGACCGAATATGCAAAGACCGTCCGCATCAAGGTTCGCGCACCACAGCTGCGCTTCTTCGAGCGTCTGGCCATCATGGGTGCTGGCGATACTTTCGGCAACTGGGAGGCAAAGCGTGCCATCGACATGTATGAGCACGAGGCCAACGAGTGGGTTGTCAGTCTCGATGCCGATACCCTGCCTCAAACCTTAGAGTTCAAGTTCGTAGGTCTCGACGATGAGATCGACGTGACGCCCCTTTGGGAGAATGGCGAGAACCGCACCATCTCTTTGCCACAGCTAGAGCAAGGCGAGGTGGTAGTCTACGAGTTGTCGCAGGCTTTCTTCCCCATCTATCCCTGGAAGGGAGCAGGCACCGTGATCCCCATCTTCTCCCTGCGCAGCGAGGGCAGCTTCGGCGTGGGCGACTTCGGCGATCTGAAGCAGATGGTCGACTGGTGTGCGAAGACCAAGCAGCGCGTGCTGCAAGTGCTGCCTATCAACGATACCAACATGACCTACACTTGGCAGGACAGCTATCCCTATAACTCCATCAGTATCTATGCCCTCCATCCCCAGTACACCGACTTCCGTCAGTTACCGGCTTTGAAGGATCCCGAGCGCAAGGCATACTTCGATGCCCTGCAGAAAGAGCTCAACGCTCTGCCGCAGATCGACTACGAGCGCATGAACAATGCCAAGCTCGAGTATCTCCGTGAGCTTTATGCCCAGGAGGGCAGCAAGGCGATGAAGAGCGAGGCCTTCAAGCAGTTCTTTGCAGAGAATAAGGAGTGGCTCGTGCCCTATGCTGCCTTCTGCCATTACCGCGACTTCTACGGCACAGCCACGTTCTCAGAGTGGCCCGACCACAAGACTTTCTCAGAGAAGGAGCGTGAGGCGATGTCGAAATCAACCACCAAGATATATAAAGAGGTAGCTTTCTGGTATTACGTCCAGTTCAACCTCGATCAGCAGATGCGTGCCGCCCATGCCTATGCCCGCAAGAACAAGGTGATCCTCAAGGGTGATATTCCCATCGGCATCAGCCGTGATGGTGTCGAGGCTTGGGTAGAGCCGAAGTACTTCAACCTGAACGGACAGGCAGGTGCACCGCCTGATGCCTTCTCCGCCGACGGCCAGAACTGGGGCTTCCCCACCTACGACTGGGATACGATGCTTGCCGATGGCTGCAGCTGGTGGGTACGCCGCTTCCGCAAGATGGCCGAATACTTCGACGCCTACCGCATCGACCATGTCCTCGGATTCTTCCGTATCTGGGAGATTCCCGTTCCCGAGAAGTCTGGTCTCATGGGACAGTTCTCTCCTGCCCTCGGCCTGAGCCGAGAAGAGATTGAGGCCTACGGCGTACAGTTCAACGATGGACTGTTCCTCGTCGACCATAAGCGCAATGACCGCTGGCATCCGCGTATCGCCGTGCAGTATCAGGAGGCTTACAACCAGCTCAACGAGGATCAGAAATATCACTTCAACCAGCTCTACAACGATTACTTCTACCGCCGCAACAACCAGTTCTGGTATACTGAGGCCATGAAGAAGTTGCCGAAGCTGACGCAGGCCACGCGAATGCTGGTATGTGCCGAAGACCTCGGTATGGTGCCCGACTGTGTGCCCTGGGTGATGAACGAGCTGCGCATCCTCTCGCTCGAGATCCAGTCGATGCCGAAAGATCCTACCACACGATTCGGGCATCTGTCGCGCAACCCCTATCGCAGTGTCGATACCATTTCCACTCACGACATGCCCACCCTGCGCCAATGGTGGGACGAAGACGAGGAACGTACACAGAGCTACTTCAATACGATGCTCTTTCGAGGAGGCCCTGCCCCTCACCCACTGCCCGACTGGTTGGCTAAAGACATCGTGAGCCGTCACCTGACGTCGCCTTCCATGCTTTGTCTGTTGTCGTTCCAGGACTGGATAAGCATCGACGATGGTCTCCGTCTGCCAGATGAGAATGCAGAGCGCATCAACATCCCCGCCAATCCGCGTCATTACTGGCGCTATCGCATGCATCTCACCATCGAGCAGCTCCTGGCCGCCGATGACCTCAACAACGAAATCAGCACATTAATCATACAAAGCGGAAGAAAATGAAAAAACTGTTTTTAAGCTTGCTGCTTGTGCCGATGATGGCACTGGCAGGCAACGTAAAGTCGCCAAATGGCAACATTGAATTGAAGTTTTCAGTGGATAACACGGGAAGACCCGTCTATGAGATGACGTATAAGGGTAAGGCCGTGGTGAAACCCTCGTTCCTCGGACTCGAGCTGGCAAAGGACAAACACGCCTCGAAGGGGATGAAGGAAACCGACCTCATGGACGGTTTCACCATCGCCAAGGAAACCACCTCTACCTTCGACGAGACCTGGCAGCCAGTATGGGGCGAGACCAAGGATATCCGCAACCACTACAACGAGCTGGAAGCCACCCTCGAGCAGAAAGCCACGAAGCGCACCATTCTGATCCGCTTCCGCGTCTACGACGATGGTATCGGCTTCCGCTATGAGTTCCCACAGCAGCCCGAGCTCAACTACTTCCTCATCAAGGAAGAGCGCTCCGAGTTTGCGATGGCAGGCGACCACACCGCCTGGTGGCTCCCCGGCGACTACGATACTCAAGAGCAGGAGACACAGGAGACACGCCTCTCAGAGATCCGTCAGCGCTACAAGACCGCCGTTAACTGGGATAACTCCTCTGTAGCCGTCTTCTCACCCACTGGTGTGCAGACTTCCCTGCAGATGAAGAGCGACGACGGGCTCTATATCAACATTCACGAAGCAGCCTGTCTCGACTATGCCACGATGCACCTCGAGCTCGTCGACGCTGAGACCAAGCACCTCTCCGAACAACTCATGGGTGGCAGCAATGCCTATACGCCGAACCCCAAACCGTCGCCATGGCCCCTGCCGAAGCCCTTCACCTTCGTAAGCCATCTCACCCCCGACGCCACGGGCCTGAAGGGCGCCATGCAGACACCCTGTGAGACTCCCTGGCGCACAGTGATGGTCAGCGACGATGCCCGCGACATGCTCTCCAGCAACCTCATCCTGAATCTGAATGAGCCCTGCAAGATCGAGGACACCTCATGGATCCACCCCACAAAATACTGTGGCGTGTGGTGGGAGATGATTGTCGGCAAGAGCAACTGGCACTATACGGATGATTTCCCCTCCATCAAACTCGATCAGATCGACTGGAGCAAGGTGAAGCCCCACGGACGCCATGCAGCCAACAATGAGAAGGTGAAGCGCTATATCGACTTCGCTGCCAAGAACGGCCTGCAGGAAGTGCTCGTAGAGGGTTGGAACGTAGGCTGGGAAGATTGGGCCAACATGTGGAAGCGCGACGTCTTCGACTTCGTGACCCCCTACCCCGACTTCGATATCAAGATGCTCAACGACTATGCCCACTCCAAGGGCGTGAAGATCCTGATGCACCACGAGACCTCGAGTTCTACCCAGAACTACGAGCGCCATATCAAGGAAGCTTACGAGCTGATGAACAAATACGGCTACGATGCTGTGAAGACAGGCTATGTAGGTGACATCATCCCCCGTGGCGACCATCACTATTCACAGTCGATGAACAACCACTACCTCTATGTCATCAAAGAGGCCGCCAAGCACCACATCATGGTGAATTCCCACGAGGCTACCCGTCCTACAGGTCTCTGCCGCACATGGCCGAACCTCGTCGGTGGCGAGAGTGCCCGTGGCACCGAATACGAAGCCTTCGGCGGCTCACGTCCTGACCACACCTGTGTCCTGCCGTTCACCCGTTTGCAGGGCGGCCCGATGGACTATACCCCTGGTATCTTCGTGACCAAGCTCAACACCTGGAGCGACAACACCTCGTGGGCACGCATCACCATCGCCGGTTCGCTGGCCCTCTACCTCACGATGTACTCACCCCTGCAGATGGCTGCCGACCTGCCCGAGCACTATGAGCAGTTTGACGACGCCTTCCAGTTTATCCGTGATGTCGCCTGCGACTGGGATGACTCCCGTTACCTCGAGGCAGAACCTGCCGATTACATCACCGTAGCCCGCAAGGCCAAAGGCACAGACAACTGGTTCATTGGCGGCAAGTGCGACGAGAACGGACATACCGCCGTGGTGAAGCTCGACTTCCTCGACAAGGGCCGCAAATACGACTGCACCATCTATGCTGATGCGAAGGACGCCCACTACGAGACCAATCCGCAGGCGTACACCATCACCAAGAAGGTGGTAACGGCTAAGGACGTACTGAAACTGAAGGAAGCCCCCGGCGGTGGCTTCGCCGTCTCCCTGGTTGCCAAAAACTAATCAACTATGTTTAGAAGCCTGATATTAACAATCATGATTGCCGTCATGATGCCAGTCATGGCGCAAGACGATCCTTTCTATGAAGAGGACATCGACCTCGATGCCCTCTATCAGCAGATTGACGACATTATCGCCCAGTCGCCCAAATTTATCGAAGACCACGAGCAGCAGATCAATATCCGTCGCGACAGTCTGCACATGGCGAAGAGCCCTGAGCAGCAACTCCTGTTGGCAGAACAGCTCTTCGACCTCTACAAGTCTTTCAGAAACGACTCTGCGATCCACTATGCTGAAGTCTGTATCAGTCTCGCTGAATCACTCCAGCGTCCGAATGTCGCAGGGCGTTACCATGCATTGCTGGCTTATCAGTGCTCCAATACCGATACGTACACCGAAGCCATCAACGAGCTCCGCAAGATCAACAAGGCAGTCCTCGACACCGCAGGGCTTGTGGCCTATTACAATGCCTGGATGCACGTCTGCGGCGAAGTGGGCAATTACACCCAGCGCGAAAACGTGCGCCGCCATTATTACGATCTCCAGAACCTTTACCGCGACTCTGTGCTGGCGGTAACCAAAGAGGGCAGCGAGGAGTGGCTCCACCTGAAGATGGATATCCTCAGCGCCCAGCGCCAGTTCCAGGAAGCCATGCGCATCAGTGACAAGTGGCTCCACAGAGTCAAAGAAGGCACCCACGAGTATGCCTACGCCGCCTTCTACCGCTCCATGTGCTACGACCACCTTGGCAACGAAAAACTGGCCCACTACTGGCTGGGCAAGTCGGCCATCTCTGATATCAGTTGCGCCGTGAACAATCAGGCCTCGCTCCTCTTCCTGGCAGAGCATCTGGCCAACAAAGGCGACATCGAGCGTGCCCGCCACTATATGGATTTCTCTCTGGACAGGAATCTGGCCTTCCATCCCCGCATGCGTACCTATCAAATCGATTCCGTCATCAACATCATTGAGAAGGAGAAGCAGGCCGCGCAATCGAGTGTCAGCACCATCCTCTTCATCGCGGGCGGCATCATCGTCCTACTGCTCCTCGTCCTCTTCATCGTCATCCTGAAGAGGTATCGCACCAAACCGTGATACAATTAAAAAACAACGTATAATGAAAACGCTGATGTTTGCAACACTACTGTCCTTCATGTTCCCGAAACCGGCGGCTGCGCAGGACTTCCATTTCAACGAGGTGAACTATACCCCTGAGAAGACCCAGTTCGTACTCTTTGCCCCCAACGATGCCAAGCGCGTCACCCTCCGTCTCTATCGCGATGGTCAAGGAGGCAAAGCCGTCAAGACCATCAAGATGCAGCGCACTGCCAACGAGCAGTGGCAGGCTGATGTCCGAGGCAATCTGATGGGACAGTTCTACACCTTCGACGTGGGCCTCGGCGAGTCCCCGGGTGTCTTTGCCAAGGCCGTAGGAGTCAACGGCAAGCGGGGCGCCATCGTCGACCTCCGTGCCACCGATCCCGAAGGTTGGGCACAGGATCGCCATCCCGTCACCAAGTCGCCTGCCGATCTCGTCATCTACGAGATGCACCACCGCGACTTCTCCATCGCCCGCCCCGATGCCCGCTATAAGGGAAAGTTCCTCGCCCTCACCGAGCCCTGGGCCATCAGCCACCTCAAGGAACTGGGCGTCAATGCCGTCCATATCCTCCCTAGCTACGACTACGGCTCGGTGGATGAGACGCGCCTCAGCGACAACAAGTACAACTGGGGCTACGACCCTGTGAACTACAACGTGCCCGAGGGAGGCTACTCCACCGATCCTTATGCCCCGGAAGTGCGCATCCGCGAATTCAAGCAGATGGTGAAGGCGCTTCACGATGCCGGCATCCGCGTCATCCTCGACGTGGTGTATAACCACACCTACGACATCGAGCATTCCAACTTCCAGCGCACCTACCCCGACTATTACTATCGCAAGACCACCGACGGGCAGTATAGCAACGGCTCAGGCTGTGGCAACGAGACTGCCTCTGACAAACCCATGATGCGCAAGTTCATGCTCGAAAGCGTCAAATACTGGATCAACGAATACCACATCGACGGCTTCCGCTTCGACCTCATGGGCGTCCACGACATCGAGACGATGAACCAGATCCGCTCGATGGTCGATGCCATCGACCCCACCATCTTCATCTACGGCGAAGGCTGGAGTGCAGGCACCTGTGCCTATCCCCAGGAAAAGCTCGGCATGAAGGCCAACATCCCGCAGATGCCAGGTATCGCCGCCTTCAGCGACGAGATCCGCGATGCCCTCCGCGGTCCGTTCTCCGACGATAAGCAGACAGCCTTCATCGGTGGTATCGCCGGCAATGAGGAAAGCCTCAAGTACGGCATCGCCGGCTGTATCGCCCACCCGCAGGTCGACATGACGAAGGTGAACTACTCCACCACGCCCTGGGCCACAGAACCCACGCAGATGATATCCTACGTCTCCTGCCACGACGATATGTGCCTCGTCGACCGTCTCAAGGCCAGCATCCCCGGCATCACCGAGGCCGAGCTCATCCGACTTGACCTGCTCGCACAGACCGCTGTCTTCACCGCGCAGGGAGTGCCCTTCATGCTCGCCGGCGAAGAGATGCTGCGCGACAAGCAGGGTGTACACAACAGCTTCGAGTCGCCCGATGAGATCAACCACATCGACTGGAGCCGCAAGGCCACCCACCCCGAGGTCTTCGCCTACTACAAGAACCTCATCCGGCTGCGCCACAACCATCCCGCCTTCCGTCTGGGCAATGCCGACCTCGTGCGCAAGCACCTCGAATTTATCGATGCCCCCGAGGCCGCCGTTGCCTTCCGCCTGAAAGGCTATGCAGGCCGCGATGACTGGCGCAACATCATCGTCATCCTCAACGCCGGCAAGCAGCCCGCCACTGTCGCCATCCCCGAAGGTGCCTACACCGTCGTCTGCCGCGATGGCCAGATCAGCGAAAGCGGACTCGGCGAACTGTCAGGTTCGCAGGCCACCGTTGCCCCTCAGTCAGCCCTCATCCTGCACCAATAACGCGGTGTTGAGGGGCTGTTGCGAGGTTTTATCATCAATTAACACTTTATTTGATGCAGTTTCGGGGAAAATTGCGTATCTTTGCATCCGCATCAATTAAGCATTACTATTTTTCTAAACAAATAAAGTATGAACAACATTCCCGTAATTAAAATCGGTATCGTGGCTGTGAGCCGCGACTGTTTCCCCGAGTCATTGGCAGTTAACCGCCGTAAGGCCGTTATCGCTGAGTATGCAAAGAAATTTGGAAAGGACAGCATCTACGAGTGCCCCATCACCATCGTTGAGAGTGAAATCCACGCTCAGCAGGCCCTCGAAGATGTAAAGAAGGCTGGTTGTAACGCCCTCTGCGTATATCTTGGCAACTTCGGTCCTGAGATCTCTGAGACCATGATTGCCGACTGGTTCCAGGGCCCGACGATGTTCTGCGCTGCTGCTGAGGAGACTCAGAAGGATCTGATCGACGGTCGTGGCGACGCTTACTGCGGTATGCTGAACGCCAGCCAGGCTCTCTCTCTGCGCAAGACACGCGCTTACATCCCTGAGGAGCCCGTAGGCGACGCTGGCCAGTGTGCAGAGATGATCCACGAGTTCCTGCCCATTGCCCGCGCTATCGTAGGTCTGCAGAACCTGAAGATCATCAGCTTCGGTCCCCGTCCCAACAACTTCCTCGCTTGTAATGCACCTATCCGTGCCCTCTATGATCTCGACGTTGAGATCGAGGAGAACTCAGAGCTCGATCTGCTCGAGGCATTCCAGAAGCACCAGGGCGACCCGCGCATCGATGATGTTGTGAAAGATATGGTTGCCGAGCTCGGCACTGGCAATAAGATTCCTTCAGTGCTGCCGAAGCTTGCTCAGTATGAGCTTACACTTACCGACTGGATTGAGGCTCACAAGGGTTCACGCCAGTTCGTGGCTATGGCCAACAAGTGCTGGCCTGCCTTCCAGACCATGTTCGGTTTCGTTCCCTGCTACGTGAACAGCCGTCTCACCGGTCGTGGCATCCCCGTAGCTTGCGAGGTGGATATCTACGGTGCACTGTCAGAGTACATCGGAACCTGCATTTCTCAGGATGCCGTTACCCTGCTCGACATCAACAACACCGTTCCTCAGGACATGTACGAGGAGAGCATCAAGGGCAAGAAGTTCGCTTGCGACACCTATACCGAGAAGGAGATCTTCATGGGCTTCCACTGCGGTAACACCGCTTCTTCTAAGATATGCAACTGCCAGATGTGCTTCCAGCGCATTATGGCCCGCGCACTGCCTGTAGAGGTAACCAACGGTACCCTCGAGGGCGACATCCAGCCAGGTCTGGCTACGGTATATCGCCTGCAGTCGACTGCCGACACCAAGCTCCGCGCTTACATCGCTCAGGGCGAGGTAATCCCCGTAGCTACCCGCTCATTCGGTTCTATCGGTATCTTCGGTATCAAGAACATGAGCCGCTTCTATCGTCACGTCCTCATCGAGAAGCACTAC
>OCTX011800383.1_pt1 | contig 12403 bp, 24 predicted proteins | sample 1539691 | NCBI WGS metagenome assembly OCTX01 (sample SAMN02144231, study PRJEB22623) | gut metagenome | biome: sheep rumen | host: Ovis aries | place: New Zealand
TAGGAGTATTAGGTTTAACACAAGCTAGGATAACTGAAGAAATAAAAGAAGAATCTTTAGGTTATTATTTAGATGGTGCAAGAGAAATTGAAATTGACAACTGCGAAAATTACATATTAAAAACTAATAAAATAGAATATATAGAAAAGAAACCTGAAATGAAAGCTTTAAACATAGCAAGATTGGCAATAAAATGTATGGAAAATGATTATGATTTTGTAATTGCTAATTTTGCTAATCCGGATATTATTGGTCATACAGGAAACTTCCAAGCTTCTATAAACGCCTTACAAGCAATAGATGTTTGTTTGGGTAAAATAATAGAAGTGGCCAAAGATAATTTTTATAAAGTAATAATTTTAGGATCACATGCTAATTGTGAAACAATTATAGATAGAAATAATAAAATAATAACCAAAAACACTCTAAATAAAGTTCCTTTTATAATAATGGATAAAAGAGTAAAACTAAAAGGCGGAGACATTTCCTCAGTAGTTCCAACAATACTAACATATATGGATATTAACCTGCCTCAAGAAATGAAAAAGACAGATATTTTATTAGAAGAATAAACAAAAAGGGGAAACCCTTTTTTAATTTTAAAAAAAATAATAAATTTATGCTTGATTTCCCGGATAATTCTTGCTATAATCTTAAACGTATGACTGCATAGATGTGTGAGGTTGCCGATACACCAGGCAAAGTTGTTAAAATTAAAAGTGTAATCGGGTAATTTACTACGGAGCAGGTCTATAAGAAATATAGGCGAAAGGAGGACATGCATAATGTCAAAAAAGAAAATGCGTTTCACATTACAAGCTTATGATCATCGTATTTTAGATTTAGCTTGTGCAAAAATTGTTGAAACAGTTAAAAGAACAGGAGGAGAAGTTGTAGGACCTGTACCTCTACCTACAGTAGTTGAAAAAATTACAATACTTAGAGCTGTACACAAATACAAAGACTCAAGAGAACAATTCGAAAGTCGTACTCATAAAAGACTTATTGATGTTGTTAACCCAACACCTGAGACTATTGAAGCTTTAAAACATTTAGACTTACCAAGTGGTGTTGTATGCAAAGGCAAAGAAGCCTAATAGAAAATAATGGAGGAAAAAATATGAAAGGAATCTTAGGACGCAAAATTGGAATGACTCAAGTATTTAGTAAAGACGAAAAGTTAATTCCAGTTACAGTAGTACAAGTTGAACCAAATGTTGTAACTCAAGTTAAAACAATGGAAACTGACGGTTATAATGCAATCCAATTAGCTACTGTAGAAAAAAAAGAAAAGAATGCTAGTAAAGCTAGTATTGGTCATGCTAAAAAAGCTAATACTACTCCTAAGCGCTTCTTAAAGGAAATTAGAAACTTTGAAGGTACTTATAACTTAGGAGATACAATTAATGCTGATATATTCTCAGCTGGAGAATATGTTGACGTTACAGGAACAAGCAAAGGACATGGTACACAAGGTGTAATTAAACGTTGGAATCAATCTAGAGGACCTATGAGTCATGGTTCACGTTATCATAGAAGACCTGGTTCAATGGGTACAATGCTTCCAATGCACGTATTAAAAGGCAAAAAATTGCCAGGACATATGGGTGTTGAAACTACAACTATTCAAAACCTAGAAATAATAGAAGTTAATGTTGAAGATAATTATATATTAGTAAGTGGAAATATTCCGGGAGCTAAAAATTCCTTAGTTTTGATTAAATCAGCTGTTAAAAAACCTGGAGAAAAAGCTCCAGCAAAAGAAATTTTATCTTATGAAGATGAAAACGAAACAGTTGTAGATGAAGTTGTAGAAACTACTGAAGAAGTAGTAGAAGAAGCTACTCCAGAAGTTACTGAAGAAGTAGCAGAAGAAACTTCAGAAAAAGAAGCTGAAGAAAACCAAGAGGAAAGTAAATAATTACTCTAGAAAGGTGATCTAAAATGGCAAAAATACAATTAATTAATCAAAAAGGTGAAAAACTAAAGGATTTAACATTAGCTGATAACGTTTGGAATATTGAAGCAAACGATATAGTATTAAAGAAAGCAATCGATTTACAATTAGCTGCTTCTAGACAAGGAACAGCAAAAACTAAAACTCGTTCAGAAGTTTCTGGTGGTGGAAGAAAACCATGGAGACAAAAAGGAACTGGACGTGCTCGTCAAGGATCTACCAGAGCTACTCAATGGCGTAAAGGTGGAATCGCTGGCGGAGTTCAACCAAGAGATTATACATTTGATATAAATAAGAAAGAAAGAAAACTTGCTATCAAAAGTGCTCTTTCACATAAATATCAAGATAAAGAATTAGTAGTTATCGACAATATCAAATTAGAAAACTTAAAAACTAAAGGTATTAAAGAAATAATTACAAATTTAAAACTTGATGGAAAAGTATTATTCGTTACTAAAGACGAAAATGAAAACTTATATATGGCAAGCAGAAATTTAGGATATGCATATGCTATTATGGCTGATGAAATAAACTGCTATGATATCGTTAATGCTGACAAATTAGTTTGCGATGAAGAAGCTGTAAAAGTAATTGAAGGGGGACTTAAATAATGAAAGATTATACAAATATTATTATTGCACCTGTAATTACAGAAAAATCAGCAATACAAAGAGAAAATAATGTTTATACATTTAAAGTAGCTAAAGATGCTAACAAAATTCAAATAAAGAAAGCTATCGAAGAAGCTTTTGGTGTTAAAGTAGTAAAAGTTAATACTTTAAATACTAAATCTAAGTCTAAAAGAGTTGGAAGATACACTGGAAAAACTAAAGCATATAAAAAAGCTTATGTAACTCTTAAAGACGGAGATTCAATAGAACTATAGGAGGGAGAAGAATATGGCAATTAGAAAATATAAACCAACTACTAATGGCCGTCGTGGCATGAGTACATTGGTAAGAAATGAAATTACAGCTTCTACTCCTGAAAAATCACTAGTTGTTTCTAAATCAAAAACTGGTGGAAGAAACAATCAAGGTAGAATGACTGTACGTCACATTGGTGGCGGAGCTAAACAAAAATACAGAGTAATAGATTTCAAAAGAAATAAAATTGGTGTAACAGGACGTATTGCAACTATAGAATATGATCCAAATAGAAATGCCAATATTGCTCTAGTAAATTATCGTGATGGTGAAAAAAGATATATCATAGCACCAAAAGATATTACAGTAGGAACTATAATCGAAAGTGGGCCACAAGCCGACATTAAAGTTGGAAACGCTTTACCACTTGCTAATATTCCAGTTGGTACTGTAATACATTGTATAGAGCTAACACCTGGTAAAGGAGCTTCTCTATGTAGAGCTGCAGGAACTTCTGCACAAATACTTGGTAGAGAAGATAAATATGTATTAATTAGATTACAATCAGGTGAAACAAGAAAAGTATTAGGAACATGTTATGCAACAATTGGTACTGTTGGTAATGAAGATTATGAACTTATCGATTGGGGTAAAGCTGGACGTGTTCGTCATTTAGGAGTAAAACCTACAAACCGTGGTTCTGTAATGAACCCTAACGACCATCCACATGGTGGTGGTGAAGGACGTACTCCAGTAGGACGTAAGTCACCAATGACTCCATGGGGTAAAAAAGCTATGGGTGTTAAAACTCGTAAAAGTAAGAAAGCATCTAACAAGCTAATTGTTAGTCGTAAGAAGAAATAGGAGGAATAAATAATGGCAAGAAGTTTGAAAAAAGGACCTTACGTATTCAAAAGATTACTTAAGAAAATTCAAGAACAAAACAAAAATAATAAAAAAGAAGTTATTAAAACTTGGTCTCGTCGTTCAACTATTTATCCTGATTTCGTAGGACATACAATAGCTGTACATAATGGAAAAGAATTTATTCCAGTTTATATAACTGAAGATATGGTTGGTCATAAACTTGGTGAATTTGCTTTAACACGTAAATTCGGTGGCCACGCTGGACAAAAGTAGGAAGGGAGAATAAGTAATGGAAGCATATGCAATTCATAAAAGTGCTATGATTGCTCCTCGTAAAGCTAGAATGACAATGGATCTAGTAAGAGGAAAAGATGTAGCAACTGCTAGAAACATTTTAGAAAACACTAATACAAAAGCTAGTAGATTAATTCTTAAAGTTTTAAATTCTGCTGTAGCTAATGCTGTTAATAATAATGGTGCAAATGAAACAGAACTTGTTATCTCTGAATGCTACGTAAATCCAGGACAAGTTTATAAGAGAATAAAATTCGCATCAAGAGGAAATGTTGATAGAAGAGATAAAAGAACAAGTCATATTACTGTAAAAGTATCTGATAATAAGGAGGAGAAATAGTATGGGACAAAAGGTTAATCCAATAGGATTCAGAGTTGGTATTAATAAAGATTGGCAAGCAAAATGGTTTGCTAACAAAAAAGACTTCGGTATCCTTTTAGCAAAAGATAATAAAATTCGTAAATACATTGCGGATAATATGAAAGATGCTGCTGTTTCTCAAGTTATTATCGAAAGAACAGATAAGAGAACAGATATCAAAATCTATACAGCTAAACCTGGTGTTATAATCGGCCGTGGTGGAGAAGATATAGAAAAATTAAGAAATAAATTAAAAAAATTAGTAGACGAAGAAGTATATATTTCTATAGTTGAAGAAAAAAATCCTGATTTAAATGCAAAATTAGTTGCAGATCAAATTGCAGCCCAAATTGAAGCTCGCGCACCATTTAGAAGTGCTCAAAAAAGAGCTATTAGAAATACTATGAAAGCAGGAGCTAAAGGTATTAAAACTGCTGTATCAGGACGTCTAGGTGGAGCTGAAATGGCTCGTACCGAATTCTATGTTGAAGGAACAGTTCCTCTACATACAATTAGAGCAGACGTGGATTATGCAATTAGTGAAGCTAATACTACTTATGGAAAAATCGGAGTAAAGGTATGGATCTATAGAGGAGAAATTCTTCCTACAAAGAAAAACAAGAAGGGAGATGCTCAAGATGTTAATGCCAAAAAGAACTAAGTATCGTAAGCAACATCGTTTACCATATGATGGACATGCTAAAGGTAATACTGAATTACATTTTGGTGAATATGGTTTAGTTGCTAACGAAGGTGCTTGGGTTACATCCCAACAAATTGAAGCAGCTCGTATAGCTATGACACGTTATATGAAGCGTGGAGGAAAAGTTTGGATAAATATTTTCCCTCATTTACCATTAACTAAGAAACCTCTTGGTGTTCGTCAAGGTAAAGGTAAAGGTAGCGTTGAAGGATACGTAGCTGTAGTAAAAAAAGGAAAAATTATGTTTGAAATAGGAGAAGTTAGTGAGGAAATCGCAAGAGAAGCTTTAAGATTAGCTTCACATAAATTACCTATTACATGCAAATTTGTAAAAAAAGAAGATAAAGGCGGTGTATCTAATGAAAATTAATGAGAAATTAAAAGAATTAAGAGCTTTATCTGATAAAGAATTATTAAATAAGATTGTTGAATCTAAAAAAGAATTATTCAATTTAAGATTATCTATCTCAAAAGGTACATTAGAAAAATCATCTAGAGTAGATGAATTAAGAAAAGACATCGCAAGAATGAAAACAATTCTAAATGAAAGAAAAGATAATGGAGGCGAAAAATAATGGCAGAAACTAAAGAGTCAAAAAGAACAGCACTAGTAGGAAAAGTTGTTAGTGCAAAAAATGATAAAACTATTACTGTTTTAGTTGAGACATATAAGAAGCATCCACTTTATGGAAAAAGAGTAAAATACTCTAAAAAATATACAGCCCATGACGAAAAGAATATAGCAAAACAAGGAGATACAGTTAGAATAATTAGTACTAGACCATTATCTAAAACTAAAAGATATGAATTAGACAAAGTATTAATTGAAGCTGTTATTATATAGGAGGTATCATTTATGGTAAGACAAGAAACAAGACTTAAAGTTGCTGATAACTCTGGTGCTCGTGAATTACTTGTAATCCAAGTAGTTGGAGGTAGCAAAGTTAAAAGTGGTAACATTGGTGATATCGTAATTGGAACTGTTAAAAAAGCTATTCCTAATAGTAATGTTCCAAAAGGAAAAGTAGTCAAAGCTGTAATAGTAAGAACTGTAAAAGGCGTTAGACGTGCTGATGGTTCACATATAAAATTTGATGATAATGCATGCGTTTTAATTAGAGATGATAAGAGTCCAATCGGAACTCGTGTACTAGGACCTGTTGCTCGTGAACTACGTGAAAAAGAATTCATGAAAATAGTTTCACTTGCTCCAGAGGTATTATAGGAGGGAACTTATATGAAAATAAAAGTTGGAGATAACGTTAAAGTACTTGCTGGTAAAGATAAAGGCAAGGAAGGAAAAGTTACTAAGACCCTAAAAAAAGACAACAAAGTTATTGTTGAAGGAATAAATATGGTTAAAAAGCATGTAAAACCAAGAGGTATGAATGAAGTTGGATCAATTATTGATGTTGAAGCTCCAATTCATGCATCAAATGTTAAATTAAATACTAAAGAAACAAAAAAAGACGCTAAAAAAGTTAAAGAAACTAAAAGCGTAAAGAAAACAAAGAAAGCTAGTTAGAAGGTGTTTATATGAGTACATTTAAGAAATTATATAATGACGAAATAAAAGACTCTCTAATGAAAAAATTTAACTATAAATCAGTTATGGAAATTCCAAAAATTGAAAAAATAGTTATAAATATGGGAGTTGGAGAAGCTTCTCATGATTCAAAATTCATGGAAGCTGCACTTAAAGACCTAGAAGCATTATCTGGGCAAAAACCTGTTGTAACAAAAGCTCGTAAATCTATAGCTGGCTTTAAAATAAGAGAAGGTCAAGCCATCGGAGCTAAAGTTACACTTCGTGGAGAAAACATGTATAACTTTATGGAAAAATTAATTAAGATTGGTTTACCACGTGTTCGTGATTTTAGAGGTGTTTCTCGTACTGCATTTGACGGTCGTGGAAATTACACTCTAGGAATTAAAGAACAAGCAATATTCCCTGAAATAGAATATGATCAAATTCTAAAACTTAGAGGAATGGATGTTGTATTTGTTACAACTGCCAAAACAAATGAAGAAGCATTAGAACTACTAAGTGGTTTCGGAATGCCTTTTAGGAAGTAGAAAGAGGAGGAAATATTAATGGCAAAGACAAGTTTAAAAGTAAAACAACAAAGACCAGCAAAATTTAAATCTAGAGCTTATACTCGTTGCGAAAGATGTGGACGTCCTCACGGAGTTCTACGTAAATATAGAATATGTCGTATTTGTTTTAGAGAATTAGCTAGTAAAGGGCAAATCCCTGGCGTAAGAAAGTCAAGTTGGTAGAAAGGAGGAATTAAAATATGGTTGGAGATAGAATAGCTGATATGCTTACAAGAATTCGTAATGCAAATCAAATGAAATATGAAACAGTTGAAGTATTAGGTTCAAAAATGACATTAGGCATTGCTGAAATACTAAAACGTGAAGGTTATATTCAAGATTTAAAATATACAAAAGATACAAAAGGTGATAAGTTATTACTTACACTTAAGTATGGAGAGAAAAAAGAAAGAGTAATTCAAGGATTAAAGAGAGTATCAAAATCTGGATTACGTGTCTATGCAAAAACTAATGAAATTCCTCGTGTACTTAACGGACTAGGAATTGCAATAATATCAACTTCAAAAGGATTAATGACTGACAAAGAAGCTCGTGAAGCAGGTCTAGGAGGAGAAGTACTTGCCTATATCTGGTAAGGAAAAATATTATGAGTAGAATAGGAAATAGAGAACTTGTAATACCTACTGGCATTACAGTAACAATTGAAGGAAATAAGGTCACAGTAAAAGGACCAAAAGGTGAATTATCATATGATAAAAGCCCATTAATCGAAGTAACTGAAGTTGAAGGAAAAATATTAACAAAAAGACCAAATAATAGTAAAACAACTAAACAATTACATGGAACTACAAATGCTTTAATCAAAAACATGATTATAGGTGTAAGTAATGGATTTAGTAAAGGTTTAGAAGCAGTTGGTGTTGGTTATAGATTCCAAGTACAAGGAAGCAAAATTAACGTTAACGCAAACTTTTCACATCCTGTTATTGTTGAAGTTCCAAAAGATATAAAAGTTGAACAAGTAAGCAATACAGAAATTACAATTTCTGGTATTGATAAACAGAAAGTATCTGAATTTGCGGCTGAGGTTCGTAAAATAAGATTACCAGAACCATATAAAGGAAAAGGTATTCGTTATAAGAATGAACATGTACGTCGTAAAGAAGGTAAGAAAGCTGCTAAATAAGAGTAAGGAGTTAAGATTATGATAGTTAAAGAATCAAGAAACGCTATGCGTAAAAAAAGACATCTACGTGTTCGTGAAAATATAAGCGGAACAGCAGAATGTCCAAGATTGAATGTATTTAGATCAAATAATAATATATTTGTACAACTAATCGATGATGTTAAGGGCGTTACTCTAGCAAGCTCTTCATCTGTCGAATTAAAACTAAAAAATGGTGGAAATGTTGAAGGCGCACGTCTTGTTGGTAAAGACATCGCTGAAAAAGCAAAAAAATTAAAAATAAAGAATGTCGTTTTTGATAGAGGTGGATACCTTTACCATGGACGTGTAGAAGCTTTAGCTGATGCTGCACGTGAAAACGGACTAGAATTCTAAGAGGAGGTTAATTATGCCAAGACAAAAAATGGACTCTAAGAAAAACTTGCTTGAAGAAAAAGTAGTTTCTATTGGACGTGTTACAAAGGTTACCAAAGGTGGACGTCATTTCCGTTTTGCTGCTACTGTAGTAGTAGGAAATAGAAAAGGATTAGTTGGTATTGGTACTGGAAAAGCTAACGAAGTTCCAGAAGCTATTAAAAAAGCTATTCAAGCAGCTAATAAAAATGTTATTAAAGTTGCACTTATTGACAATAGAACTATTCCACATGAAGCAACTGGAAAAGTTGGACGTGCTGCAGTTTTAATTAAACCAGCTAAAGAAGGTACTGGAGTTATTGCAGGAGGTTCAGCACGTGATGTTCTAGAACTAGCTGGAGTACGTGATATTGTATCAAAATCACTTGGATCAAATACTAAAATAAATGTAGCTAAAGCTACTTTAGAGGCTCTTAAAATGCAAAGAACACCAGAACAAGTTGCAGCATTAAGAGGAAAGAAAGTTGAGGAGTTGTAGTATGAAATTAAACGAATTACAAAAAGCTCCAGAAGCTAAAAATAGAAAAAGAGTTGGACGTGGACCTGGTAGTAACTGGGGAAAGACATCAGGACGTGGACAAAAAGGACAAAAATCTCGTTCAGGTGTAAGTATTCATGCATGGTTCCAAGGAGGACAAACTCCTCTTTATAGAAGAGTTCCAAAACGTGGATTTAACAATGCAAGATTTACAACAACTTATGCAACTATTAATTTAAGTGATTTAAACAAATTCTTTAAAGATGGAGATGAAGTTACTCCAGAAATACTAAAAGAAAGAGGTATTATCAAGAAGCAACTTGATGGAATCAAAGTCTTAGGTAATGGTGAGTTAGAGAAAAAATTAACTGTTAAAGCTAATAGATTCTCAAGTACTGCTATTACAAAAATTGAAAGTGCTGGCGGAAAAGCAGAGGTGATTTAGAATGTTTAAAACATTTGGTCAACTATTTAACCGCTCAAATAAAGACTTAAGAAAAAGAATATATTTCACTCTATTCTGTTTAGCAATCTTTGCTTGTGGTAGTACAATTACAGTAAGCTGGGTTTCATCAGCTTATGAAGAATATGGCTTTTTAGAAATATATAACCTAATGGCAGGTGGAGGATTAAAAAGATTTTCTATCTTTGCCTTAGGTGTTACGCCATATATTAATGCTCAAATCATAATGCAATTTTTGCAAATGGATATCATTCCTTATTTCAAGGAATTAAAAGAAGAAGGATATACTGGCAAACAAAAAATAAATAAAATAACAAGATATCTTGGAATATTAATAGCTTTCATTCAAGGCTTCATATTCACAAGAGTTTATTCTGGTACAACTGATGCAATGCTAATTGTTAAAACTACAGTAATATTTACTGCAGGAACTTCTCTATTATTATGGATGGGTGATAGAATTACTAAAAACGGAATTGGTAATGGAATATCCTTACTAATTATGGCAGGTATTATCGAATCACTACCTAATATCTTCATTGAAGCATTTAAAAGTTTAGTAACATCAGGAACATTTAAAATGGGAGTAGGTATAGCATTATTTGCTGCTTTCATTGTAGTTTATTTATTAATAGTAATTGGAATAATATGGGTTCAACTTGCTGAAAGAAGAATTCCTATTCAATACGCTAACCGTACTAATTCTGCTTATGGCGGACATCAAAATTATTTGCCAATAAAAATCAATTCTTCAGGTGTGTTACCAGTAATATTTGCAACAATGTTTCTAAGTTTACCTGCTACTATAGTTAATTTCATGAAAAATGAAAAGGCAATTAGTTTTGTAAATAAGTACTTAGTTAACACAACCTTAACAGGTTTTATAATCTACATAGTGTTGATTTTCTTGTTTGGATATATCACAACATTCCTAGAAATGAATCCAGAAGATATGTCTAAAAAATTAACACAAAGTGGAGCATATATTCCAGGAGTAAGACCTGGTGACACAACTATTGATTACATAAGCAATGTCTTAAGTAAATTAACAATAGTAGGATCTATATTTTTAGTAATAATTGCAGCTTTACCTATAATTTTTACTAAATTTTCTGGTTTATCTAGTAGTGTTACTATCGGAGGTACAGGATTATTAATAGTTGTAGGAGTTGCAATAGAAACTTATAAACAACTAGAAAGTAGTCTTGTAAGCCGTAGTCACAGATTTGGAGTGAAAAGAAGATAATGAATATTATATTTTTAGCTGTACAAGGAGCTGGCAAAGGTACAATTGCCAAAAAATTACAAGAAAAATATGATTATGCTCATATTTCAACTGGTGATATCTTAAGAGAAAGAGCAACAGTTGGAGATGAAATGGGAAATAAAATTAAAAATATGATAGATAATGGTATATTTGTACCTAACGATATCATATATGAAGCAATAGAATACAAAATCACTCAACCTGAGTGCGAAAAAGGTTATATTCTAGATGGCTTTCCTAGAAACATAGAACAAGCTAAAGGATATGACGAATTGCTTAAAAAATTAGGAAAAAATTTAGGAATTGTTATTAATTTAACAATCCCTGATGAATTACTAAAAAAAAGAATTATTGGTCGCCGAATTTGTAAAAAATGCGGTGCTATATATAATATATATTTCGATGATTTTATGCCTAAAGTTGAGGGTGTCTGTGATAAGTGTGGTGGAGAACTATATCAAAGAGAAGATGATAATGAAGAATCTATGAACACTAGAATTAAGACATACTTCGAAGTAACCGAACCAATAATCGATTACTATAAAGAAAAAGGTGTATTAAAAACAATTGACGCAAGTCAAGACAATGACATTGTGTTAAAAGAAATAGAAAATATTCTTGGGAGTGAAGATGTGGATAACTAATAAGTTATTCACATCTGATAAAACTCTAATATAGTTATGGAGAAATAGAATTTATGGCTAAAAAAGGAAATAAAGTTGAAGTAGAAGGCAAAGTAAAAATAGAAGTTGAAGGCAAAGTAAAAGAAATCATAAAAGGTGGAGATTTGCTTGTTGAGTTGCCACAAGGACATATTGTAAGAGCCTACGTTTCTGGTAAAATGCGAGTTAATATGATTCGTATCTTACCAGGTGACACAGTTACAATAGAATTGTCGCCTTCTGATTTAACACGTGGGCGTATTATATGGAACAAAAGATAATGGAGGTAAAGTTATGAAAGTTAGATCATCTGTTAAAAAGATTTGTGCAAAATGTAAAATCATAAAAAGAAAAGGAAAAGTAATGGTTATTTGTGAAAATCCAAAACATAAACAAATTCAAGGTTAATAGGAGGGAAAAAAATGGCACGTATTAAGAATATCGAATTACCAGGAGAAAAGCATATTAATATTAGTCTTACAGCAATCTACGGAATTGGTAGAAGCTTAGCAAATAAAATATGTGATAACGCTGGTGTTGAAAGAAGTAAAAAAGCAAAAGATTTAACAAATGAAGAAGTAGCTGCACTACGTAACGAAGTTGATAAAGAAACAACAGAAGGTGATTTACGTCGTGAAGTTCAATTAAACATCAAAAATAAAATGGAAATTAATAGCTACCAAGGAACAAGACATAAAAAAGGATTACCTGTACATGGACAAAGAACTAGTAGAAATGCTCATACTAGAAAAGGTAGAGGTAAAGTAGTAGCTAATAAGAAAAAGGCAACTAAATAATTAGGAGGTTAAACTATGGCTTATAATAGA
>OCTX012148149.1_pt1 | contig 12403 bp, 10 predicted proteins | sample 1539691 | NCBI WGS metagenome assembly OCTX01 (sample SAMN02144231, study PRJEB22623) | gut metagenome | biome: sheep rumen | host: Ovis aries | place: New Zealand
CGACTGCAAAGGTACCGCTCGGCTTTGCCGCTTCGCTAGTCGAAGAACGAAACTACAACTGTTACAACGTGTATTTCAACGAATGCTTACAAACAATTCAGGCCCGCCTCCTTTACAGGAAGTCGGGCCCGACTGTTATAAAAAAGGCCTCGCAATTATTATCCATTTGACTTGAGTAGTATGTGCTTGCGAGGCCTTGAGCGCTGTCTCACGACAGGGCTATATATTGTTATTCAGTAAGCATGTTCGTCATGTATGAAGATACTCTTGATGGTCAGCCAGACGATACGGATGTCCAGCCAGATACTCCAGTGCTCCATATACCAGATGTCACGCTTCACGCGCCCCTCCATCTGCCAGAGTTCCTTCGTCTCCCCACGGAAGCCCGTCACCTGCGCCCAGCCCGTCACGCCCGGTTTCACGAAGTGACGCACCATATACTTGTCTATCAGCTGCGAGTACATCTCCGTATGCGCCAGCATGTGCGGTCTCGGACCGACGATCGACATATCCCCCTTCAACACGTTCCAGAACTGCGGCAGCTCGTCGATGTTCGCCTTCCGCATGAAGTTGCCGAAGGGATATTTCCGCGGGTCGTCCTTCGTCGCCTGCAGCCGGTCCGCGTCCTTGTTCACGTGCATCGAGCGGAACTTATAGCAGTAGAAGTCCCTGCCGTCCAGTCCCGTGCGTAGCTGCTTGAAGAAGATCGGCCCCGGGCTTTGTATCTTTATAATAAGGTATATAATGGGGAACAGCAGTGCCGTGACACCCAGGAACACCATCGACAGCACGATGTCAAACATCCGCTTCAGCGCCTTGTTCACCGAGTTCTGTAGCGGGTTCTCATACGTCGTGTAGATCTCCATGTCGTCCAGGAACTCCCGCTTCAGGTTCAGGCCTATCGACTCCACCGATACCGGCACGTAGTAGAACCTCACGACGTGATGGTCACACAGCCTCGACACCTTCCTGATGGTGTCCCGCTGCTTCCGTGAGATACACAGATACAACTCGTCACCCAGTTCCAGTTCGTCCGGCCTTTCGTCCATCGCCTTCTGGAAGTCCTCCATCGATCCCAGCCGCCTCAGCAAACCCCTTTCCTTCTGAGGCTTCTTCGTCAGCTGGTCCACCTCCGTCGCCACGTCGCTCAACGATTCCTCGCCATAGTAGCCCAGGATACGATAGCCCAGCGTCGCGTCGTCCCTCAGTTTCATGAAGATACCGATCAGTTCCGGGTCTGAGCCCACCAGCGTCACCGAGCGTGTATTGCGCCCCGCCTCACGGTAGAGCTTCAGGAACCACCGTTCCGCCAGCCGTTTGAAGAGCAGGCCGACGAAGAACACCGTGCCTATCTCCCATATCAGCCAGCCGATGGGCAGATTGTAGGCAAACACCTTCAGCAGCAGATAAGCCAGGATGGCCCCTACGACGGTCAGTCCTACGATACGTTTCAGGATCTCCCCGGCCCCCACCACGCGCAGGTGGATGATGGTCGAGAACTTCAGCATCGCCAGCATCAGCGCGATGTTGTTCACCAGGACGAAGACATCCACCCTGACGTCCCCCCAAGACTCCAACCGCCAGTGCCATTCGGCAAACCCCAGCAAGATGGCATTCAATAGCACGAAATCCCCGATGATGACTATCCACCGGATCATCCGATTCGACTGATCATTGTTTCTCATGTTCCCTTTTCACTTTTCACTATTCACTCTTCACTATTCACTTTTCACTATTCACTCTTCACTATTCACTATTCCCTATTCCCTATTCACTATAAGGCATACACCGTTGCCAGTCACACCGACTGCCAGACGATCATTCTTAAATACCTTGTCACTCAGCCACCACGTCAGCTCTGCCGCCCCGAAGCCCAAGGCCCCGCCCGCCACCACGTCATACCAGTGATGACGGTCACTCGCCACGCGCTGCACGCCCACGGCCGTTGCCGCTGCATAGCCCGCAATCGGTATCCAGATGCTCTCCTTGCGGAACTCCTTGTCGATCGACCGTGCAGCCGCAAAAGCCATCGCCGCATGCCCCGAGGGGAACGACCCGTTGTCCGAGTGGTCCGGTCTCTCCTCCTTGATCATCTTTTTCAGCGCCGACTTTGCCACATAGCTCACCCCCACCGACGCGATCGTATTCACCGCAAACCTCGCCCAGTTATGCCCACCCATCGGAGATGGTCCCTGAGCCTGTCGAAGGGCGGTCCCTGAGCTTGTCGAAGGGTCGCCATGTGCGCGCCGCCATCCCTTCACCGGACTGATATCATATTTCACGCCGAAGTCAATATCAAAGAAACCATTGCTCCCCGCCGCCACGTCCATGCCCGTCGTGCTATAGCCCATGCCCTCGCTCGTCGATACCTGATAAGCCAATGCCCCGAAAAGGCTCAGATTGTCCGATAGCCGGTACGTCTCCTCCAGGCCGATACCCGCCAGTGGCGAGCCCGAGCCCTCCGCAAACTGCGTGATGATACCCGCCCTGATGTAGGCCGATGTATGCCATCTCTTGTTGGGGTCATATCCTGCTATCACGTTTGTCAGGTTCAGCATCGCGTCGAGCGCCACCGTCGCCAGTCCCCCTTTCTTATAGTTCCGTTTCGGGTCATCCTTTGGCGCCACCCATTCCAGACCGTTGTTCGGTATCAGACCATTATCCCATTGCACGCGTCCCCTCACGGCAAACTCAGGTGTAAACGCCTTACCCATAGCCACATTCAGTCCGAACGTCGTGCCCTTCGGAATCACCTTCGAGAAGTCGCATCCATACGGATTCAGCAGGCTCATATCCAACCCCGCCTGCACGAACCAGTTATCCCATATCCCATTCGTCATCACCCCCAACTTTTCACTATTCACTATTAACTCTTCCCTCTTTTTCTTTCGGCCGAGCTCATATTGAGCTCCAAGGCCGATAGAAAAATATCCATTCGAGTTCGACCCCGTTCCAGTGCCTTCCTTCTCTTTCGTCTTCCCCACGAAGCCACTGCCCGTCATGATGTACGCCGCATCCAGCACGATGCTCCAGCGAGGACTCAGCCGGTACGTGTTCATCAGACCGACACCCGCCAGCAGGGCCCCCTTGCTCACGCCGAAGTTATAGTTCACGCCGATCCTCGGATAGAGGCTCAGGTTCCACGTCCTGTCAGCCCTATACGGTCCGAAGAGGTTATGCAGGTTCAGCAGCACGTCACCATACAATGCGATATAGCCACCCTTCTCACGGTTCACGCCAGGCTGGTCAAACGGTGCCAGCCAGTTCGCGTGGTCGTTCTTCAGCAGTGGCAGCTTGTTCTCCCAGTTGAACTTCCCACGGTAGCCCACCTGATGCGAGAACCACTTACCCACCGCCACGTCCAGTCCGAACGACTTACCGTTCGGAAACACGTTCGCGAAGTTATAGCCATACGGATTCTGCAGCGTCATGTCCAGGTCCGCCTGCACAAACCAGTCACTCCAGAACCCGTCCGTCCGCACCCGTCTGGGTCCGTCGCCCGGCTCAAACACCTGTGCCTCTGCCTCAGCCCACCAGCCGACGCAGAGCAAAATAAGAAGTAATTTTTTCATTGAAAAAATGCAGGCCCGCCTGGAATTTTGTAATGAATTGAAAAGTAATGTAGCGGGCCTGCCTAATAACGATTTTCTATATGTTGATATCTCTCGACATCCGAAGTGATTTATATGATATCCATACCCAACACCTTCTCCACGATTGGAGCCATATCGTAGTACTTGTATTCCGCCAAACGACCACCGAAGATAACATTCTTCTCCTGAGCAGCTAATTCACGGTATTGGTCTGCAAGCGCATTGTTACGATCGTCGTTCACTGTATAGTAAGGCTCCATGCCATCTTTGTACTCCGTAGAGAACTCTCGACTGATGACCGTCTTTGGACAATCATACACCTCTTGACCGAACATTTCGAAATGCTTATGCTCAATGATACGCGTATAGGGCACTTCAGCCTCTGTATAGTTCATCACGGCATTACCCTGATAATTGGGTATATCCAGTATTTCCTCTTCGAATGACACCGTTCGCCACTCCAACTTACCAAGCTTATAGTCAAAGTATTCATCGATAGCACCAGTATAAACAATCCTGTCAGCTACCGACTCCCAATATTGGCGATCTGCAAAGAAATCTGCATTTGTCTTCGTTTCAACACCATCTAGTAGACCATCAATCAGTTTGTTATATCCCCCGATGGGAATGCCCTGATACTTATCATTGAAGTAATTGTTGTCATGGATAAAACGCACTGGCAATCGTTTGATGATGAAAGCAGGAAGTTCCGTACACTTCCTCCCCCATTGCTTCTCAGTGTATCCCTTAATCAATGCCTCATAGATATCCCTTCCTATCAACATCAGAGCTTGTTCCTCCAGATTGCGAGGCTCAGCCACACCCGCGGCCTTCATGGCTGCCACAGCCTCAGCCTTCTGCTCCTCAATCTTTGCCTTAGCCTCATCAGGAGTCAACACGCCCCACATCTGATAGAATGTATTCATGTTGAACGGCAGGTTATACTGCTTACCCTTATAGTTCGCTATCGGCGAATTCGTATAACGGTTAAACTCCACGATAGAGTTCACAAACTCCCACACCTGCTTATTCGAAGTATGGAAGATATGCGCTCCATACTTATGCACATTGATTCCCTCAATGTTTTCACAATAAATATTACCGCCCAAATGGGGGCGTTTGTCAATCACAAGGCATTTCTTGCCCATCTGGTTGGCTCGATAGGCAAATGTGGCCCCGAATAGGCCGGCACCCACTATCAAATAATCGTATCTTTCATCCATAACTAATCAAATTTACCCTCTATCACTTCACGATAAAATTGAACATACTTTCTTGACATTGCTTCTGTATTATATACAGTTCGAACATCGGATACAGCCTTGTCGCATAGTGATTGAGGCCATTCTTTCATAGCTTCACGTATATGCTTAGCATAGTCTTCCACTGTCTCACATACAAATCCGTTTACACCATCCTTGATGACACTCTTGTTACCCATCGTATTGCTCACCATAATCAGCTTACCCATGAACATATTCTCTATAAGGCTCATAGCTATAGCCTCTCCAAGAGAACAAAGGATAAACACATCAGCGCCCTTGCCAAGAGCTAAAGCTTCCTTACGAGGCTTCCAAGCAATATGTTCCAGATTAGGTGCATCCAACTGATGATCCAATTCACCACCACCGATCCATACAAACCTTGCCTCAGGCACAGCCTTAGCTATCTTATTAAACAGCCATGGCTGCTTCTGAGTACAGGTCCGCCCAAGCGTATAAACCGTAAACTTATCATTTTTAGCAGGAGCTATCCCATCCAAGCTTTGACTTAGATCTTTCAGGTTTACGCCAGTCTCTACATAGGCAGTACGTTTTGCGAACTTTCGTGCCTCCTCATCTTCACTCTCACAACAAGTCAATGTAATACAATTAGACTTGTTGCCAAGCAGTTTCTCTACAGCCCGATACCCCTGACATTTCAGTGAACCTGGATTACCCATGAGAATATGCGCATAACCATGAGGTGTATAAACAACCTTACTCTTTTTCCCGTTAAAGGCAATTCTGCCTATACCTCCTGCAATCGAAGAATGCAAGTGTATCACATCAGGTTTCACTTCATTCTCTATCGCCCGTAGCTCCTTTATGAGCTTCAGATCTTTACTGATACTGCTAAGATGCCCAAAGTTTTTCACTTCAATCAGATGCACCCTTTCATCCAAAGCTTCCTTATAGTTCTTCGGAGTCTGCGGCCTCAAAGCATAAGCCAAATAGACCTCAAACTCCTCGCACATGTCATTACACAATTGTGAAACATAGGCAAACACGCCTCCTCCGAAGGCCTCACAGACCATCAGTATTTTTTTCTTCATATCATCAGATTTTATGTATTTCTGTATATACACCTGTTAAAGACATCGTTTTTTTTATAAGCAATAATTCTTCATCTGATATATCTTTCATTTTCGGAACTTCCTTTTTTAAATCTAAATATTTTTGTTCGCCCAAACGATGTCCTTTCAAAAGTTCAATCTTAAGAATGTTGCCTGATTTCATATTGAAGAGCAATTGAGCAATTCTATCTATATTATCTTTTGAATCCGTGTGTCCTCCGACTAAAGGAACTCTAAAAATAATTGGTTTTTCAGATCTTATAAGATAATCTAGATTATCGATATACAGTTTTTTATCACCGCCTAATGTTTTTCTGCATTTATCTGCCTCCAACAATTTTATATCTACATAAAACAAATCAAAGCTCTCAATAGCAATTCTAACTTGTTCTTTCGAGGCAAATAAAGAAGTCTCAATTGTCCTATGAACACCTTCACCCCCTAATCTTTCTAGCAAATCCTTGTATGCCTTTATCTGTAGAAGAGCTTCTCCCCCAGAGAAAGTTACTCCACCAGGCAATCTCGCAATATCTTTTTTATCTTTAATGAAATAATCTTCTTTTCCTAGTTCACCGATATAATAACCTTTGTCTTTGATGACCTCATTGTATAATTCCTCCTGGGAGTACCAATTACCCCACTTTCCTTCAATGCCATTTCTCCAATAGGGTTCTATCTCATGAGATATATTCTCTGGATTACAGCACCATGGACAGTGCAACGAACAACCTTTAAGGAATATTGTTGTCCTAATACCAGGACCATCATGCAGAGAAAACCTTTGGATTTTTGTTATTAGTATTTTCTCATTCGGCATAGAAGTCATGCTGCCTTTTCGCTTTCAATCGCTCTCTCTATCAGCACATTCTTATAATCCTCAGGCAGATCATTAAAATAGGCACTGAATCCCCAGACTCTAACTATCAATCCTGGATATTTATCTGGATGCTGTTTGGCATCTATTAGCGTCTTACTATCCATGATATTCATCTGCATTTGGAAATAACCGATATTGATAGCTGCTTTCATAAAGAGTTTAAACTTCTCTGTATTATTTTCAATAAAAGACGGTGAAACAAAGAAGTCTACAACATTACCATTAAAAGCATGTCCACTATAATCCAATTTCCCCGCGAAATTAACAACTTCAGTATAAGTTGCATCTATACTTGAGATATGCGTTGAATATGGATCCCCTTTCTTTCTGCCAGCAAAATCCGCTGCAACACCTTTTGCATCTCGAATATAAAAAGGAGAACTTAATCCAAACTTTATTTTTCCCCCAATGGGATTAATATAGTCTTTCACGACATTGTTACTGAATTGAATAATTCTGTTTGTCAGTCCTATGCTTTCTTCATCATCATGAGCATATCTCTTTGGCATCGAACGAAGTTCTTGGAACACGTTCTCTTCTCCCTTGTAATCTTTTTGCCTCCAATCATTAAGTTTTTGTAAAGTGTACTTCTTTTTATCATACACCAATTCTTTCAAGTTCAAGAGAGAGTCCACCACACTTCCCATGCCAATACTGGTAACTCCATAATTGCAATTTAGTGCACCACCAAGCGAGATATCCTTTCCTTTTTCATTACATCCGTCCGTCATCATCGAGACAAAAGGATCGCAAGCCCAAATGTATTCATCTAAACCTTTCAAAAAAAACTTCCATTCTTTTTCTAGACTTTTTTCATAAAGGCTCATCAAATCATCAAACGAGCATATGTCACTTAGGCTGTTTTCTTTTAGCGCCTTGTCAAGCGGCTTATAAAAATCAAATGCTTTAATATTATTCTGGTCGAGCGACTTTCCTGGAATAAAAGGTTCCCAGCAGGCAGATACACAATAATTATAAATATCCTCCTCAGGCATACCAAACTGTTTCAGTTGTGGAATAACAACGTCATCGTTAGAGAAAAGAGGACTACCTGTTTTAGATTTCAATGCATCCACGGCAACACCCAGCAGTTCTTCGGGCATATTTTTACAGACCCTAAGAAATGTTTTGGGATCAGGCTTCCTATTCTCTGCCTGGGCCTTTATAAACATGTAAGTCAAATCATTGCAAAAATAGGAGCCATCAGGATTCAATCCACCTAAAATAACTATTTGACCAATGTCGCCAAGAATGGAAGAGCTTTTAAATACATACCATTTGTTAAGCGTATTCATGAAATCCTTAACCATTTCATAAGCCTCATCCTTTGTGATAGCCCCAGAAACGATATCATTTTGATAAAGCCGATCCAAGATCTTATCCAATCGACCAAGACCATTCAGTCCATGACGGGTTTGCCACATATATTGATTAAAGAATAATACTCTTTGCAGGCCTTCATGAAAATGCTCTGCAGGCTTCTCCAATATATCTTCAAACTCAAGGATGCTTCTTGCCCGCCGTATATGATCTGCACAATACTGCTTTAAGGTCACTATAATTCTATTTCTTAGAGCATTGATTGCCTCATTGACATGGGCAGCTCTTTCCCCATAAATGCCTCCTATACTAACTGCTTTATCAGCAATGTCATTGAACGAACCATTGACGACTCTGTCATAGTCAATGCAGAAATTACTCAGCACATTCCCTTTAACAGCAATCGTTTTATGTTCATCAATCCAGTAAAAGAAACTGCTGTCTTCAATGACTTCAAGATTCACATTATGCATCAGTTCCAAAATATCCTTTGACACATCACGTTTTCCAGCACCTTTAACAACGCGCACTTTTGCAATCACAGGTAAAGCTCTTTTCAGATAGCCCAACTTCCCATATTGCAAATACTTTGCCGTAAATGGTACAATATAATTAATGTGCCAAAGGTCATTTTTAATAAACGTTTTCAGATTGCTCATAAAATTTATTCTATTACTGCGAAAGAATGTCTATGGTTTCTATCAAACCTTCTCTTAATGTATAACTGCCTTCCCATCCAAGCGAACGTAATTTCTCGTTATTTAATATGCAATTCTGTGGTTTTGAAAAACCACGAGCTTCAACTTCATCTGGAAGATTAAATACGACTCTTGTACCGACAATCGATGCTATTGTCTGAGCTACCTCTGCAATCGAAGCTACAGAATTTTCATAGGAAATATTGTATGCCTCACCTCTTTCACCTTTAGATAAAACGGCAAGCAAGCCTGTCACTGCATCTAATACGTAGCAGTATGTTCTGCGCTGATCACCTTTACTCTTCAGTATGATATCCTCGTCTCGTAATGCATTTCTTAAAAACTGAGCATGGGCCTTACTGTCATCCTTTGCCATTGTTGGACCATAAATGCTACACAACCGACCTAAGACAGCATTCACATCATATTCATCAACATAGCATCGAACTAACTGTTCTGCGCAACGTTTACTCTCAGGATAGCAATTACGAAGAATATCCAAATCAAGAATGCCATAATCAGATTCGTAATAGATATCTTTTACTGCATTACCATATACTTCGAAAGAAGATAACAATATTGCCTTTGTATTTTGATGATCCTTACAATACTCAAGAATATTCTTTGCTCCCTCCAAATTAATTAGCATTGTCTCTACTGGATAAAGAGCATAATTACGAGGATCGGCGTTGCTAGCACCATGTACGATATAATCATAAGACACAGAGTTGTCAAGAGGCTTACGCACATCCTGCTCAACAAAATGTAACATTTCAGAGTCAGCAAAAGTTGCAAACCTTTTTCTCAATTTCTCTTCATTCCTACCTAACGCATATACTTCAAACTTGCGACCATAATCGTTTGCTAACATAAGAAGGTCTATCGCACAAGACCCAATCAGGCCAGAAGCCCCAGTCACCAGCACACTACCATCGTGGATGACAATTTCTGGAATTACTCTTTCGAGCGCATTCCTATATATTTCATTCTCTACCATAATTAATGCATCCAAGAGTCTTTTTTTGCATTCAGCAGCGCCTTGAAAATCTCAATGTCCTCAGGTGTTGTCAGCTTTAGATTTTTCTCCGAACCGACTGACATGTGAAGTTTTCTTCCAAGTTCTATATACATCGTACAAGAAGCTACTGATTTTGTTATTCCTTTTTCCAGAGCCTCCTTGTGAGCTCCAAGAATATCTTTCAGGAAGAATGTTTGAGGAGTCTGTGTAGTTTTAAGATTATCACGCGGCACTTGCTCTTCCGTTGACACACCATCATATGTTTTCAACATTGCTGCCGTACAAGGGACAACGGTAATAGCATTTCCAAACTTTTTACAGACCCTAATGTTATCAGAAATGATGTCATGGTTCAGCATAGGGCGTATGGCATCATGAACGAGTACGATATCATCGTCGTCATGATGGCGAGTGGCAATATCCTCCAAACCATTGCGAATAGAGTCCTGACCATTCACACCTCCATTCACCACATTCTCCAATTTTGTAATTCCGAACTGTTTCGCATATGCAAACACAATCTCATGCCAACCTTCCAAACATACGATTTCAATGCCATCAATATTTGGATGGTTCTGAAAAGCTTCCATCGTATAAACGATTACTGGCTTATCATAAACATTAATAAACTGTTTGGGAATATCTTGCCCCATTCGGGCTCCGACGCCCCCTGCAATAATAAGTGCTATATTCATAATCCTATTTCATTAAAATCCACAAACTACCAACAGCAATGCCCATCGTTAGTAAAAAATAAAAACACATACACAAATCTACCGATCCTGTTAAATAGGAAATTAAAAACAACACCGAAGCAAGTCCATTTATTGAGGTTAGGTTAAAAACAACTAATTTTCCGACACCATAATTACCTCTATCTTGTATTGATAAAACAGACTCTTTTCCGAATATAGTCATTTTCTTCTGCATCATTAACCTTGGAAATATCCATATCAAAGCAGCAATATCACCCATGAAGATATAAATGAAAGACGGAATCCAAGATAATAGTTCATTTTTTAGTTCTTGATAGTATGCAGTAAATCCCATGCCAATATAAAAGGCAATAGTTGCAATCCAACCAACAAAAACATCCCACAATTCTCCTTCTTTAGAACATTGATTATTAAACCTTGCTATATTTCCATCGACTCCATCCAAAATATTCCATATGAGAATGCTTATCCATCCTATCCAAAATCCATAATCACCCCCCAAAATAAATGCTATTATTGGGATGAAGGCAAAAATGAGTGATAACTTTGTTACTGTTGTTGGGTTTACTTTTTTCTCTATTAAAGGAATACTCAATACATTTGACATCGGCCTTACCAAATAATGCCCAACTATACATCTACTTGCATTTCTTTTTTTCTCTGGAGGCATAGTTTTTGCCACTAGTTGACTATAACTTATCATATTTCCTAAAATTAATTATCTCCAATAGAATTTATCATAACTATGTGCAACTCGACGCTTGTTCTCAGGAGGAATTTGCATATAATCACCATAGGGTCTCCTAAGATTTTCATCATAACCAACCATACAATATAACTCAGTATCTTCAAATTTATGGAGAAAATAGCCCTCCATATTTTTTCTTGGATGCCATTCTCCCATCCTATAATGGCCTGATGCCATAAAATAGTCAGATGTCTCAAAATCATATGTTTTTTGATAATCTAGCAATTTTTTGAGCGATTCATTTTTAACAAAAGGAGACATCATCTTTCTTACCAAGAATAAACTTTTATCTCTAACTGATGAATATTTATGTACTTCTTTAATTGGGGCATTCTTTACACATAAAATATGCATAAATTGAGCATAATAAAGTAATTTTCTTAAGTGTTCTTCAGCCTCCTTATAATTACTTGGCGCGCCATCAACGGGAATAACATCTAGCGCGACACCAACTTCATCAGTTGTCCATCTATACGGTCCTAAATCCGTAATCGTTTTGTTCATTTCACAAACCTTTGCTAAACGCAAAAAGGTATTTTTACAACCGTCAACTTCACTAGAGTACAAACGGAACCCCTTTGCAGACCTATATGTTCTTATAAATCTATCATAATCTGGACGAGGCATCTGAATGTCTGCATCATCATCCCATGGTATAAAACCACTATGGCGAATGGCGCCAAGCAATGTTCCACCACTCAATGAATACCTTATATGATTCTGAACACAAAATTCGTGCACATCTTTTAATAAATCTAGAAGAACTTGTTGCACTTCTTGAGTTGTCATTTCTTTCATTTGACTAATTTACTAAAATTTCGCAAGTGATGGCACACTTGCATGATTTAACATAAAAAAACACGCCTTCATTTCTTCTTTGTCCAATAGCTAATTGGATTCATTAATGTCCACTAAATAAAATTAAGAGTCAATTGACCATCATCAGCAACATACTCAGGTTCCTTGGTAAAGAGTTCCTTGACAGGAGTCTTATCCAACAACGAAGCACTCAAAATTCTCAACACTTCGTAGGTACTCCTGTGCAGTTTGAGGTCGTGCTCAACGATAGCCACCATGCAATATGCGGTGATGGCAGAG
>OCTX012283707.1_pt1 | contig 12403 bp, 12 predicted proteins | sample 1539691 | NCBI WGS metagenome assembly OCTX01 (sample SAMN02144231, study PRJEB22623) | gut metagenome | biome: sheep rumen | host: Ovis aries | place: New Zealand
CCAGCGACGTTCTGCTGGAAGTATCCTGCTGGCAGCGTCGGGACAGGGACAGCATGCCACCCTCGATTACACGCAAAAGACCGACATGAAAATGACAAACATCGGTCTCGGTATGGGATATGGTTATAACTTCGTGCCAGGAGAGGGATGGCTGCTCCATATCTCTGCCCTACCCACATTCATCGTCTATAGCAACACTTCCATGACCTTCGGAGACAATCGAGTACCTCTGAGCTATCATTTCCCTGAGGTGATCATCACAGGACGCGGAGCCGTGGTACGGCAATGGCGCAACAAGTTCCTGGGATTGTCGATGGTCTTTAACTTCACCAATATCGGCAATGAAGAGCGTTTGGCCGTGCACAACATTAAGTGGCGTGTCCGTGCATTCTTTGGTCTAAGATTATGATATAACTCAATTTTCTTACAAATCGCTTCGCTGTTTCATCATTATTTTGTATTTTTGCACAAAAATTCGTATCAGTGACAGAGAAGCATATCGTTCTTGAAGATATAGATCCCGTGGTGTTCTACGGTGTTGGGAACAGTCATTTGCAGATGATTAAAGCACTGTATCCCAAACTGCGTATCGTTGCCCGTGACAATGTCCTGCGTGTAATCGGGGATGACGAGCAGATGAGTATTTTCGAAGAACAGGTGGAAGCCATGCGCAAACATGTGCTGAAATTCAATCGGATCAGCGAAGAAGATATATTGGACATCATCAACGGTCGCAAGACCAAGGATGAGGTGGTGAAGGGCGTGGTGGCCTACAGTGTCTCCGGACGTGCCATCAAGAGCCGCAGCGAAAACCAACAGAAGCTGATCGATGCTTTCGAGAAAGACGATATGATCTTTGCCGTAGGACCAGCAGGAACGGGTAAGACATACCTCAGTATCGCTCTGGCCGTGAAGGCCATGAAGGAGAAACAGGCAAAGAAGATCATCCTGAGCCGGCCCGCTGTAGAGGCTGGTGAGAAATTGGGGTTCCTCCCAGGTGACATGAAGGACAAGATCGATCCTTACCTGCAGCCGCTCTACGATGCCTTGGAGGATATGATCCCCGCTGCCAAGCTTCAGGATATGATGGATAAGCACATAATCCAGATCGCTCCCCTCGCCTTTATGCGCGGACGTACCCTAAGTGATGCCGTGGTGATCTTAGACGAAGCACAGAACACAACATCGGCACAGATCAAAATGTTCCTTACCCGTATGGGATGGAACACCAAGATGATTATTACGGGAGACATGACGCAGGTTGACCTTCCACGCGAAACTCAGAGCGGTCTTCGTGAGGCCATGCGGATCCTGAAGGGAGTGGAAGGTATTTCGTTTGTGGAGATGACGAAGAAAGACATTGTACGGCATAAACTCGTTACCCGCATTGTCAACGCGTTCGAGGCTTATGAAAGGGTGAAGAAAGAAAATCAAAATAAAGATAATAACAATGAAGGCATTAACAAGAACTGATTTCCATTTTGATGGACAGAAAAGTGTGTATCACGGTAAAGTTCGTGATGTGTATAATATCAATGACGATATCCTGGTCATGGTGGCCACCGACAGAATTTCCGCCTTTGACGTGGTGTTGCCCAAAGGCATACCCTTCAAAGGACAGGTGCTCAATCAGATTGCTGCCAAGTTCCTCGATACCACAACCGATATCTGTCCGAACTGGAAACTGGCTACCCCCGACCCCATGGTCACCGTTGGCTTGAAATGTGAGGGATTCCGTGTGGAAATGATCATCCGTTCAATTCTTACAGGTTCTGCCTGGCGTGAATATAAGAACGGTTGTCGTGAGCTCTGCGGGGTGAAGCTTCCGGATGGCATGCGCGAGAATGAGCGTTTCCCGGAACCCATCATCACACCAACGACAAAAGCCGATGAGGGGCACGACATGAATATCTCGAAAGAGGAGATCATTGCCCAGGGCATCGTGAGCAAAGAAGACTATGAGGTGATGGAGGACTACACCCGTAAGATATTTGCACGCGGTCAGGAGATAGCTGCTAAGCAGGGACTAATCCTTGTTGACACCAAATATGAGTTCGGCAAACGCGACGGTAAGGTGTATCTGATTGACGAGATCCACACGCCTGATTCCAGCAGGTATTTCTATGCCGATGGCTACGAGGAGAAACTGGCCAAGGGTGAGCCACAGCGACAGCTCTCCAAGGAGTTCGTGCGCCAGTGGCTCATTGAGCATAACTTCATGAACGAGCCTGGACAGGTGATGCCAGAGATTACCGATGCTTATGCCGAGAGCGTTTCCGAGCGATACATCGAGCTGTATGAGCATATTGTCGGTGAACGGTTCGACAAGGCAACGGAAGAAGGAGACATCGCTGCACGTATCGAGAAGAATGTGAGCGAATATTTGAAGACTCTCTAATCTATAGTATCTATAGAAACTATAGTATCTATAGCATCTATAGTATCCATAAACAACAGATCATGTACAAACAGGAAGCGATCACACCTTATCAGGACGGTCAGGAGAAGGATAAGCAGGTGGAACAGATGTTCGACAACATCGCTCCTACCTACGACACCTTGAACCACCGTCTGTCGTGGGACATCGACCGGGGATGGCGGCGCAAAGCCCTCAAGCAGCTGGTGCCCTATCAGCCCCAGCGCATCCTCGACATCGCCACGGGTACCGGTGACTTCGCTATCCTGGCCGCCAAGATGCTACATCCTCAGGAGCTGATCGGCGCAGATATCTCTGAAGGGATGATGCAGATCGGTAGGGAGAAAGTGAAGAACGAGGGCCTTGACGAGGTAATCACGTTCAGAAAGGAGGACTGTCTGGCCCTTTCGTTTCCAGATGGATGCTTTGATGCGGTGACGGCAGCTTTCGGCATTCGTAACTTTCAGGATCTGGATAAAGGACTGCAAGAGATGTGCAGGGTGCTGAAAGACGATGGTCATCTGTGTATCGTTGAATTATCGCAACCTCATCGTTTCCCTATGAAGCAGCTGTTCTGGCTATATAGTCATACTCTGTTGCCTCTCTATGGGAAGATCATCTCTAAGGACAAGCATGCCTACAAATACCTGATTGCCACCATCGAGGCTTTCCCTCAGGGAGAGCAGATGGTGAATATTCTCAAAAACTCCGGATTCCGTGAGGCTCGTTTTCAACGACTCACCTTTGGTGTATGTACCCTGTATGTGGCAACGAAATAATAGTGATCATTAAACAACGATAGAAATGGACAAATACGGACTGATTGGATACCCTTTAGGTCACTCGTTCTCCATTAGCTATTTCAATGAGAAGTTTCAGAACGAGGGAATCGATGCGAAGTATATCAACTTCGAGATACCTACGATTGAGGACTTGCCAGAAGTCCTCACAACGAACCCTGAGCTTCGTGGACTAAACGTGACGATCCCCTACAAGGAAAAAGTCTTCGATTACCTCGACGCGGTGAGTCCCGAGGCGCGTGCCATCGGTGCCGTGAATGTGATACGTATCGACCACAAAGGTAAGGATGTGAAGCTGAAAGGATTCAACAGCGACGTGATCGGTTTCACGAAGAGCATTGAGCCCATGCTGGAAAAAGTGCATAAGAAAGCGTTGATCCTGGGAACGGGCGGTGCCTCGAAAGCCATCGACTTCGGACTGAAGTCATTGGGATTGGAAACTGTCTTCGTGAGTCGTTATGAACGTCCGGGAACGATTCAGTATGAACGCATCACACCCGAAGTGGTGAAGGAATATAATGTCATTGTGAACTGCACCCCCCTGGGGATGTATCCCCATAGTGACTCCAGTCCTCTCCTTCCCTACGAGGCGATGGACGAGAACAATATCCTCTATGACCTGATTTATAATCCCGATGAAACATTGTTTATGTATAAAGGTCGTCAGCAGGGGGCTACCGTCAAGAACGGTTTGGAGATGCTGCTCTTGCAAGCCTTTGCCAGTTGGGAGTTCTGGAACGGAAAAGATTAACCTTCTTCCCAGTTTTTGTGTATGACGAACAAAGACGGCTGTCTTATCTATCTGTTGGCACTCTTTGCCCTGATCACCGTACTGTTCTTGCCAGAGTATCTTCTCAAGATCTTCGGTGAGAGTCTCACATATGGCAAGCTGGCTCTGCTCCTTCTCGGTACGGTGGCAGTCATCTTCGGCTCTTGGTATTTCTATGGCCATCGGCTGAAGAATCCGAGTCTTGCCACGCAAGATCAGCTGTATATCAACAAGGCGAAAGCTTCTGATAGCAAGAAAAAACAGAAAGCCGCACAGAAACAATCGAATCTGCCTTCTTTCCAATTCAACAAGCTTTTCTATGGTGCCCTATTCTGGGCTTTGTTGATCAGTATAGTCACATCGTGTAATTATTCTATTTATAGGGATTCTGACGAACCGACAGGCACAGCCACTGTCTGGAACGCCCAGAACATTCCCTTGCCCCATCTGAGAGACGGAAGTCAGTATGTGTCGAATCCCGATTCGGTGATCCGCCAGGCTACCGTGGACTCTCTGAATCTTGTGTTCCAGGATCTGGAACGGAATGTGGGTATCGAATCGGCGGTGGTCATCGTCAATCATATCGAGAATCAGGATCCTTTCCGCATGGCCCAGGACATAGGAAACAATTATGGTGTGGGCAGGAAAGAGACTAACCGCGGTCTAGTGATCGTGGTGGCCTACGAGGACCGGAAATATTTCATCGCACCAGGCAGAGGACTTGAAGGTGATCTCACCGATGCCGACTGTTCCCGATTGGCACGTAAGTTCCTAACTCCCTTTATGCGTGAGTCGAATCCCGATGGTGCCATGCTGTCACTCTCCAAGGGCCTCTATGCGTTGGCCGTTGAGAAACGTGAGCTGAACGGTCCTACCGAGGATGATTTGTTAGTTGGGAAAGCAGAAGACAATGCTGACTTCCCCATGAACGCATCCATGTTCATGTTAGCGTTTTTGTTCGTGATCTATGTCGTCTTGAATGAGAAATATGATTGGGTCAAACTACCATCCGGAGGTACTGGCTATACCGGCTATGGCCGCTCCCGCATGGGAGGTGGCAGCAGTAGCTGGGGCTCTTCCTGGGGAGGTGGTTTCGGAGGCGGAGGCTTCGGTGGTGGATACGGCGGAGGCAGCTTCGGAGGTGGCGGTGCTGGTGGAGGCTGGTAAGCTATCTATGTCATCGTAATAAACAAAAAGATAATATGTATAACTATTAAATAAAAACGTTTATGAAAAAGAGTTATGGAATCTTAGGGATTATCGTATTGATTATTCTCTGTTGTTTATGGGCAAAAGGTGCATATAATGGCATGGTAAGTAATCAGGAAGCGGCTACCAAGGCGTGGGCAAATGTGCAGAGCGCTTATCAGCGTCGTGCTGATCTGATTCCTAATCTGGTTGAAACCGTGAAGGGTTATGCCAAGCATGAGCAGGAGACTTTCGAGAATGTGGTGGAGGCTCGGGCAAAGGCTACTCAGATTACAGTGGATCCGACCAATCTCACTCCCGAGAAGCTTCAAGAATTCCAGACTGCACAGGGTGAGCTTACTTCTGCTCTTGGCAGACTGATTGCTGTGGGTGAGGCCTATCCTGACTTGAAAGCAAACGAAAATTTCAAAGATCTGCAGGTTCAGTTAGAGGGTACAGAAAACCGTATCAACGAAGCTCGTAACAAATTCAATGATGCAGTTCAGGAGTACAATACGGGCATCCGTTCCTTCCCCAATAACATCTTTGCAGGACTGTTCGGCTTCAGTCGCATGGATAAGTTCGAGGCAGATGCCGCTGCCCAGAAAGCTCCTGAAGTGAAATTTTAGTTGATAGTTGAAAAGTGAACAACAGATATATGATGCGTGGCGTGAGTGCAGCGAAGGAAGATGTGCACAACGCTATTAAAAACATTGACAAAGGGGTCTTCCCCCAGGCCTTCTGTAAGATCATTCCCGATATCCTCGGTGGTGATCCTGAGTATTGTAACATCATGCATGCCGACGGAGCAGGCACCAAGTCGAGTCTGGCCTATATGTACTGGAAAGAGACGGGTGACCTCTCGGTATGGAAGGGCATCGCTCAGGATGCCATCGTGATGAACACCGATGATCTGCTGTGCGTAGGTGCCGTGGATAATATCCTGGTCTCCTCAACCATCGGACGAAACAAGATGCTCATTCCCGGTGAGGTGATCTCGGCGATTATCAACGGGACAGACGAGCTACTTGCCGAACTACGCGAAATGGGAATCGGTATCTATCCGACGGGGGGTGAGACAGCTGATGTGGGTGACCTCGTACGCACCGTCATCGTTGACTCCACCGTAACCTGTCGCATGAAGCGCAGTGATGTCATCGACAATGCGAACATCCGTCCTGGTGATGTCATCGTAGGATTGAGCAGCACCGGACAGGCTACCTACGAGAAGCGATATAATGGCGGTATGGGAAGTAACGGTCTTACCTCCGCCCGCCATGATGTGTTCAGCAAATACCTGGCTGAGAAGTACCCTGAGAGTTACGACCATCAGGTGCCTGAAGAACTGGTGTATAGTGGTGGGTGCAAATTGGATACTCCTGTACAGACAGATGACGGAAGAACCGTTACGGCAGGTGAGTTAGTTCTTTCTCCCACAAGAACTTATGCTCCTGTGATCAAGAAACTCTTAGACGAGATGCGACCACAGATTCATGGTATGGTTCACTGTACTGGTGGTGCCCAGACCAAGGTACTTCACTTCGTGGGTGATAACTGTCGTGTAGTAAAGGACAACATGTTCCCCGTTCCCCCACTCTTCCGATTGATCAAAGAGCAGAGCGGTACTGATTGGCGAGAAATGTACCAGGTGTTCAATATGGGACACCGCATGGAGATCTATGTACAGCCGGAGATGGCAGAACGTGTCATCGAGATTTCCAAGTCGTTCAACATCGATGCACAGATCATCGGTCATATAGAAGAAGGAACACGATCGCTCACCATCCAAAGTGAATTCGGCACGTTCAACTACTAATGCACTACAATATGAAGAATCAATACGCTTGGCATAGCATCAAAGGATTGCACAGGATAATCATCTCACTCATCGTTGTAACAGCTTTTCTGCCATCATTAGCACAGACACCGCTGAATGAGCAGGAAGTGTACGAACGATTGATGTATCGTCAGTATATGGAGGGCTATCAAGAGGGAACACCATGGGACGACTCGAATACTTACTTCAATACCGTCGTATTTGACGGGTATAGCTATGGCTGTTATAAAGGACGTGCCTGTTTCGCCTTTATGATGGACATGATGGAATATGCCTCAAACTATGAGTATCCCATCCGGAAAATTGAAGGTTCATACGACAATCTGCCAAAGATACATGTTGGTGATGGTGTTCGTGTAATGAATGATTGTCACTCTGTTGTTGTTTTGGAAGTTGACGGAACAACAGTCACAGTAGCTGAAGGCAATTTCAACAGTTCAGTGCATTGGGGAAGAACAATCGACTTGGCAAATCCTGCTGAAGGGTTTACTTACATCGCCACCTTCTGGCCTGAGGTTTCCTATACCATTGCAACAGGTATTACAGATAATGACATTGACTCGCCCATAGGCGACCTGTGCATCTACAACCTGAATGGAACACTGATGAAACGTATTCCGCAGACGGGAGTAACTATCAAGTCTGTATTGAGCGAACTGCCCAAGGGATTCTACATCGTGAAAGAAGCAACGAAAACATATAAGGTTTATAATGGAGAATAATTCAATATTACAAAAACTTGACGGTTTGGAGGCTCGTTTCGAGGAGGTGTCAACTCTGATCACCGACCCCGAGGTGATAGCCGACCAGAATCGTTTTGTACGATTAACAAAGGAATATAAGGACCTTGGTGACATTATGGATGTTCGCAAACGCTATATTGCTTGTCTGAATGCCATCAAAGAAGCCAAGGATATCCTGGCCAACGAGGAAGATCCCGAAATGAAGGAGATGGCTCGTGAGGAACTGGCATTGAATGAGGATTTGCAGCCTCATTTGGAAGAGGAGATCAAGTTGGCTTTGATACCAAAGGATCCTGAGGACGCAAAGAATGTACAGATGGAAATCCGTGCTGGAACAGGTGGTGACGAAGCCTGTCTCTTTGCGGGTGACTTGTTCAAGATGTACAAGAGCTTCTGTGATTCCAAAGGTTGGAATCTTTCTGTAACCAGTGTCAGCGAAGGAGCAGTTGGCGGTTATAAGGAGATAGATTTTGCCGTGAGCGGTGCCGATGTGTATGGCACGCTAAAGTACGAAAGTGGTGTGCATCGTGTTCAACGTGTGCCTGCCACAGAGACTCAAGGTCGTATGCATACCAGTGCTGCTACCGTGGCCGTCCTTCCTGAAGCTGATAAGTTTGAAGTACACATCAACGAAGGTGAGATCAAATGGGATACTTTCCGCTCCAGTGGTGCCGGTGGACAGAATGTGAACAAGGTTGAGTCTGGTGTCCGTCTGCGCTATATGTGGAAAAACCCAAATACTGGTGAGACCGAGGAGATCTTGATAGAATGTACTGAGACACGCGATCAGCCAAAGAATAAGGAAAGAGCCCTGTCTCGTCTCTACACCTTCATCTACGACAAGGAGCATCAGAAATACGTGGATGACATCGCCAGCCGAAGAAAGAGTCTGGTATCCACAGGAGACCGCAGTGCGAAGATCCGCACGTACAACTTCCCACAAGGACGTGTTACGGATCACCGCATCGGATATACGACACACGACCTGCAGGGCTTCCTAGGCGGAAATATCCAGGACATGATCGATGCGCTGACCGTGGCGGAAAACGCAGAACGTATGAAAGAAGCAGAACTATAAGTTCTTTGAACTTTGATCTTTGAACTTTGAACTTTGAACTTTAAATTATAACCAATGAACAGACAAGAACTCATCGAGCAGATCAAGCAGAAACGATCGTTTCTCTGTGTTGGTCTGGATACCGATCCCAAGAAGATGCCGCAGTGTGTCTTCGATTTGTATGACCCCATCTTCGAGTTTAACAAAGCCATTATCGATGCCACCGCCCCCTATTGTGTGGCCTATAAGCCGAACCTCGCTTTCTACGAGGCATACGGCCTCAAAGGGATGAAAGCCTTTGTCGATACCTGTAGCTACATCCAGCAAAACCATCCCCATCATCTGATCATCGCCGATGCGAAACGTGGGGATATCGGTAACACCTCCACGATGTATGCCCGCACATTCTTCGAGGAATACAACGTGGATGCCTTGACCGTTGCCCCCTATATGGGAGAAGACTCCGTGACCCCGTTCCTGGCCTACCCAGGCAAATGGGTAATCCTGCTGGCACTTACCAGTAACAAGGGCAGTCATGACTTCCAGCTGACGGAAGGTCCCACGGGTCAGCGCCTGTTTGAGAAGGTGATCCTGAAGTCACAGGAATGGGGAACGCCCGAGAACATGATGTATGTGGTCGGTGCCACACAAGGTAGGATGTTTGAGGACATCCGCAGAGTAGCTCCCAATCATTTTCTCCTGGTTCCCGGTGTGGGAGCTCAGGGTGGCAGTCTGCAGGAGGTATGCCGGTATGGCATGAACAAAGACTGTGGCTTACTGGTCAACTCTTCCCGTGGCATCATCTACGCATGCAACGATGATCATTTCGCTGAGATCGCAGGAAACAAGGCCCGTGAGCTACAACAGGAAATGGCCATCGAGCTGGACAAGGCTGGTATATGAACGATAGTAAGATCATCAACGACCCCGTATTCGGTTTCATCAAAATTCCCCGAGGTCCCCTGTTGCAGATTGTGCAGCATCCGCTGATGCAACGACTGACACGTATCAAACAGCTGGGGTTGGCATCCGTGGTGTATCCTGCTGCCCAGCATACCCGTTTCCAGCACTCCATCGGTGCCTTCCACCTGATGAGTGAGGCCATCACCTCCCTTCAGCAGAAAGGCATCTATATCTTCGACAGCGAAGCAGAGGCCGTGGAGGCAGCCATCCTGATGCACGATATCGGTCATGGACCGTTCTCGCATGTCCTGGAAGACACGTTGATCCATGGCATCAACCACGAGGAAATCTCCCTCATGATGATGGAACAGATCAACCACGAGATGAACGGGTCTCTGAACCTGGCCTTGATGATCTTCAAAGATCACTACAACAAGAAATTCCTCCATCAGCTGATCAGCAGTCAGCTGGATGTCGATCGATTGGATTACCTGCGTCGTGATTCCTTCTTCACGGGTGTGACGGAAGGAAACATCGGATCAGCTCGAATCATCAAGATGCTCGATGTGGTGGATGACCAGTTGGTGGTCAACTCGAAGGGAATCTATTCAATTGAGAACTATCTCACCTCACGCCGGCTGATGTACTGGCAGGTGTATTTGCACAAAACTGCCGTGGCCTGTGAGAAAGTGCTGGTAAACACTTTGTTAAGGGCTAAACACTTAACAAAGAATGGAAAGGACATCTTTGCCCCTCCCGCCCTGAAATATTTCTTATCTAATGATGTCGATGGCAAGTGGTTTAATGACCATGAGGAAGCCCTGAGGAATTACGAGCTACTGGATGACAATGATATCTGGAGTGCCATCAAGGTGTGGACAGACAGTGATGACAAGATCCTGTCAATTCTCTCACGTGACCTCATCTACAGGAACATCTTCCAAGTGGAAGTACATGAAGAGCCCATCGGGGAAGAACAACTGGCAGAGCTGAGACTGAAGATCAGTCAGAAAGCGGGAATCGACCTGGATGATGCCAGCTACCTGATGAGTGTCAATACGATCCAGAAAGACATGTATGATGTGAATGACGACCAGATCGGCATTCTCTACAAGGATGGTACGATAAGGGATATTGCTGATAGTTCAGAAATCTTAAATATTAGCCTATTATCTAAAAAAATTCGCAAATATTACCTGTGTTATCAACGTTTCTCATAAATTTTCAGTAACTTTGCACGAATTATAAAACAAAAGACATGGAATTTAGCGCAAAACAAATAGCCGAGTTCATACAGGGACGTGTGGAAGGTGACGAAAATACCACCATCAACACTTTTGCTAAAATAGAGGAAGGTAAAGCCGGAGCCATCTCGTTCCTATCGAATCCCAAATATACCCATTATCTCTACGAGACCCAATCGAGCATCGTTCTGGTGAACGAGGATCTGGTTTTGGAGCATCCCGTAAGTGCTACGCTCATCAGGGTGAAGAACGCCTACGAGAGCGTTGCCAAACTGTTGCAGTTGTATGAGAGCATGAAGCCCAAGAAGACAGGTATTGACCCGCTGGCCTTTATCTCCCCCACTGCCAAGATCGGTAAGAACTGCTATGTCGGTGCCTTCGCATTTATAGGCGAAGGGGTGACAATTGGTGACAACACCCAGATCTATCCCCATGTGGTGATTGAGGACGGTGCCTCTGTTGGTAACTCCTGCCTGATCTACCCCAATGTCTCTATCTATCACGACTGTCGGCTGGGTAATGATGTGACCATCCATTCCGGATCGGTGATTGGCGCCGACGGCTTCGGCTTTGCGCCCAGCACTGAAGGTTATGACAAGATTCCGCAGATTGGTATCGTGATCATCGAAGATCATGTGGAGATCGGTGCGAACACCTGTGTCGATCGCTCTACCATGGGCAGTACCATCATCCACCAGGGTGTCAAACTCGATAACCTCGTGCAGATCGCGCACAATGTGGAAGTCGGTGAGAACACGGTGATGTCGGCCCAGGTGGGTATCGCAGGAAGTGCCAAAATCGGCAGCTGGTGTATGTTTGGCGGTCAGGCCGGCTTTGCCGGACATATCACCGTGGGTGACAAGACCTTTGTGGGTGCCCAGTGTGGTGTGAACAGCAGTGTGAAAGGCAACGAGAGTCTGATTGGCAGTCCAGCTATGGAACCGAAGAATTTCTTCAAGTCATCCGTACTATTTAGAAAGTTACCAGATATTTACAAGCAGCTGAACACTCTCCAGAAAGAGGTGGATGAGCTGAAGAAATTACAAAAAGAAGAATAAATCAAAATCAGTCATATATGTTAAAACAAAAAACACTGAAAGGCAGCTTTTCTCTTTTCGGGAAAGGATTGCATACAGGTTTAAGCCTAACGGTTACCTTTAACCCCGCACCAGAAAATACAGGATACAAGATTCAGCGCATCGACCTTGAAGGCGAGCCTGTGATTGATGCCATTGCAGAGAATGTGATAGACACACGCCGCGGAACAGTTCTTGGGAAAGGTGATGTTCGTGTATCCACTGTGGAACATGGCTTGGCCGCTCTTTATGCATTGGGAATCGACAACTGTCTGATTCAGGTGAACGGTCCTGAATTTCCTATCCTTGACGGTTCCGCCGATATGTATGTCAAGAAGCTGAATGAGATCGGTATAGAGGAACAGAATGC
>OCTX012225609.1_pt1 | contig 12401 bp, 11 predicted proteins | sample 1539691 | NCBI WGS metagenome assembly OCTX01 (sample SAMN02144231, study PRJEB22623) | gut metagenome | biome: sheep rumen | host: Ovis aries | place: New Zealand
ACCGACAGCATCGACTTCACACAGCCCCGCACCTTCAGGGTGTTCTCGGCCAACGGCATGTTCTTCCGCGACTACACCGTCAGCCTCAGGGTGAGCAGCACCAGCGACGCCACACACCAGTGGCAGCTGACGGCCACCAACGCCGAATGGGCACAGCTCGACGGCAAGCGGCTGGTGGCCGGCGCCGACAGCGTGACGCTGCAGCCCGCCGACAGCATCATTGGCACCACACAGCATGAGTGGATAGCCATGGGAACCGACGGACACCTCATGGCCTCGGCCGACCAGGGACTGACATGGCAGCAGGAGCAGCTCGACGACGCTGAGGAGCTGCTGCCGCAGCCCGGCACCGCCGTCATGGTGAGCTGGCCATACGCCTCGGCCAACGACACCGACTACCTGCTCATGGTGGGACAACCCCGACAGCCGGAGGCAGAGGGCATGCGCGTGTGGAGGAAAATAAGCAACCACAGCGGCGGCGGACAGTGGGTCTACATGCCGCTCAACGATAACAACTATTACCCGCTGCCACTGCTCACACAGTTCACCATGGCCTGCCACAACGGCGTGGTGCTGGCGCTGGGCAGCGACATGGTGATGCGCCAGTCGCGCGACCAGGGCATCAGCTGGCGCACGGCCACCGACTATGCACTGCCCGAGACGCTGACAGGCACGGCAGCACGCATGGCCACCGACGGCCAGGGCCGCCTGTGGCTGCTGACCGACACCGGACAGCTGTGGAGATGTGATGAGTGATGAGTAATGAGAGATGAGTGGATACGGCCATAAGAGACAGTGGATGGTGAGGGTGCTGCTGGCACTCATCACCTATCACTTATCACTCATCACTTCAACGGCCCAGGACGAGCCCGAATACCGAATGGAGGTGGGGGCCGGAGTGGGGCTGCAGGCATACCAGGGCGACCTGAACGGGTCCATCGTCAAGGGCATGAAGCCCATGGGGGCACTGGTGGCAAAATACAAGTTGAACCCGCGCATGGCGTGGGGCGCACAGCTGGCCTTCGGAGGACTGAAGGGCTCAAGCAGGAACGTCGAGACATGGTACCCCGGGCTGAACGAACAGCCCGTGGACTTCAGCACCAGCCTCACCAACTTCGACGTGCGCTATGAGTATAACTTCTGGCCCTTCGGCACAGGACAGGAGTACCTGGGCGCACGACCGCTGACACCCTTCATGGCGCTGGGCGCCGGCATGACCTTCGCCAGCGTGAAAGACAACGGCTCGGTGACCGCCCTGACGGCAGTGCTGGGCTGCGGAGTGAAGTACAAGCTGCGGCAGCGGCTGAACCTGACCCTGGAGTGGATGGTGCACTTCACAGGCACCGACAAGCTCGACGGACTGAAAGACCCATACGGCATCAAGAGCTCGGGCCTCTTCAAGAACAACGACGGCTTCACCACACTGCAGCTGTCGCTCACATACGACCTCTGGGCCAAGTGCAAGACGTGCCACAACGACCTTTAGCCCCCTAAGTTAGGGGGTTGGGGGTCTGAACAAGCAGAAGACAAACACTCCATTTACTGAAGAACAAACATAACCAAATATGGATAAATATAAAAACAATATAGGTTGTTCAGACCCCCAACCCCCTAACTTAGGGGGCTCGGCATTAGACATGAACCGCATACCCCAGCACATAGCCATCATCATGGACGGCAACGGGCGCTGGGCCAAGGAGCGCGGACAGGAGCGGGCCTACGGACACCAGGCTGGCGTGACAGCCGTGAGAAACATCACATCGGAGTGTACACGACTGGGCGTGAAGTTCCTAACGCTATACACCTTCTCCACCGAGAACTGGAACCGCCCCCCCAAGGAGGTGGCAGCACTCATGGCGCTGCTCGTGGCATCGCTCGAGGAGGAGATATTCATGAAGAACAACGTGCGCTTCCGCGTCATCGGCGACCGCAGCCGACTGCCACACGAGGTGCAGGAGGTGGTGGAGAACCTGGAGCAGCGCACCGCCGGCAACACCGCCATGACGGCAGTCATAGCACTGAGCTACTCGTCGAAGTGGGAGCTGACAAAGGCCATGAACGACATGGCACAGGAGGTGAAGGAAGGACGGCTGGAGCCAGGCAGCATCACCGAGCAGACCATCAGCGAGCACCTGGAGACCAGCTTCATGCCCGACCCCGAGCTGCTCATACGAACAGGAGGCGAGCTGCGCATCAGCAACTACCTGCTGTGGCAGTGTGCCTACTCGGAGTTCTACTTCTGCGACACCTACTGGCCCGACTTCAATGAAGAGTGCCTGCACAAGGCCATTGCCGACTACCAGCACCGCCAGCGCCGATTCGGAAAGACCGAGGCACAAGTAGCGGGCGAGGCCCTAAATAATAAATGATAAATGATAAATGATAAATGACAAATGTCAAAGACAAAGAACAAAATGAGCTATAACAGGAGCCGGACAATAATGATGATGAACATGAAGGGCAAGCACAGATGGATGTCGGTGCTGGCTTTATCATTTATCATTTGTCATTTATCATTTAGCGAAGCGCAGGCACAGGGCATCGACATCTCATACGCCGGAACACCTCGGCAGGTGGAGATAGGCGGGCTCACCGTGAAGGGCGTCACCGACTACGAGGACTACGTGCTCATCAACCTCTCGGGCCTCAGCGTGGGACAGAAGATTGAGCTGCCCGGCAGCGAGATTACCGAGGCCGTGAAGCGATACTGGAAGCACGGGCTCTTCTCGCGAGTGAGCATCACCGCCGACAGCATCGTGGAGTCGAAGGTCTACCTCAGCATCAACCTCGCACTCTGCCCCCGCATCTCAGGCATCAACTACAGCGGTGTGAAGAAAAGCGAGCGCGAGGACCTGGAGGCAAAGCTCGGCATGGCCAAGGGCATGAGCCTGACGAAGAACCTGGTGGACCGCGCCAAGATACTGGCAAAGAAATACTTCGACGACAAGGGATATAAGAACGCCGAGATAGAAATCAGCCAGCACGACGACGTGACGGGCAAGAACCAGGTGGTGCTCGACGTGTACATCGACAAGAAGGACAAGATGAAGGTGCGCAACATCATACTGCAGGGCAACCAGCAGGTCAGCGACGCCGTCATCAAAGGACGTCTGTTCACCAAGGGCGCGCTGGGCAAGATTCACGAGGCAGGAAAGCTGAGGAACTTCTTCAAGTCGAAGAAGTACACCCCCGAGCGCTACGCCGAGGCCAAGAAGACGCTCATCGAGAAATATAATGAGCTGGGCTACCGCGATGCCGCCATCATAGAGGACTCGGTGTGGAACGAGGACGACAAGCACGTGAACGTGCTGCTGCACATCGACGAGGGCGACAAATACTACCTGCGAAACATCACATGGGTGGGCAACACCGTGGTGCCCACCGAAGGGCTGGACAAGACGCTGGGCATGAAGCAGGGCGACGTGTACAACCAGAAGCAGATTAACAAGCGACTGCTCACCGACGAGGACGGCGTGCACGACTACTACTACAACAACGGATACGTATTCTCACAAGTAGAGCCCGCCGAGGTGAACATCGTGGGCGACTCCATCGACCTGGAGGTGCGCATCGTGGAGGGACCGCAGACGCACCTGAACAACGTGCGCATATACGGCAACGACCGACTCTACGAGGAGGTGGTGCGCCGCGAGCTGCGCACCAAGCCCGGCGACCTGTTCAACAAGGAGGCACTGATGCGCTCATACCGAGAGATAGCGTCGATGGGATACTTCGACGAGACGGCCATCAACCCCGACGTGAAACCCGACCCCGACAACGGCACCGTAGACATCAACTGGGAGCTGGAGCAGAAGAGCAACGACCAGCTGGAGCTGTCGCTGGGCTGGGGACAGACGGGCATCATAGGACGCGTGGGCATCAAGTTCAACAACTTCTCGCTGCGCAACCTGCTGGGCAAGAACAAGCTGCACCGCGGATTCCTGCCCGCCGGCGACGGCGAGCAAGTGGGACTGAGCTACCAGACCAACGGACGCTACTACTCGTCGCTCTCGGCCAACTACGGCACCGGATGGTTCGGAGGCAAGCGACCCAACTCGCTCAGCATCGGCGCATACTACTCGAAGCAGAGCGACGTGTCGAGCAACTACTACAACTCGGCATACATGAACTCGCTGCAGTACATGTACAGCGGCTACGGATACTATAACAACGGATACTACAACAACTACGAGAGCTTCCTCGACGACGACAAGTACGTGAAGCTCTTCGGACTCTCATTAGGATGGGGCAAGCGCCTGCGCTGGCCCGACGACTACTTCCAGTTCTCAGCCACACTGGCCTACCAGCGCTACATGCTGAAGGACTGGCAGTACTTCCTCATCACCAACGGCAACTGCAACAACCTGAACCTATCGCTGGCCCTCACGCGAACATCGACCGACAACCCGCTCTTCCCGCGCTCGGGCTCGGAGTTCGCACTCAGCGTCACGCTCACACCACCCTGGTCGCTCTTCGACAACAAGGACTACCAGAACCTGGCCACGTGGCAGACGTACTATAACGACAACGACCGATTCCAGCGCGAACAGCGCAACAAGTACCGCTGGGTGGAGTACCACAAGTGGAAGTTCAAGAGCCGCACCTTCACACCGCTCACCAGCGGACAGAAGTGCTTCGTGCTCATGACGCGCGTGGAGCTGGGACTGCTCGGCTCGTACAACAAGTACAAGAAGTCGCCCTTCGAGACATTCTACGTCGGCGGCGACGGCATGAGCGGCTACAGCACCAGCTACGCCGAGGAGACCATCGGCCTGCGCGGCTACGAGAACGGCTCCATCTCGCTCTCGGCCAACGCACTCAGCGGAGAGCGCACACCCGGACGATACAGCAGCTACGACGCATACGCCTACGACCGATTCACACTCGAGCTGCGATACCCCTTCATGCTGGGCAACACCACCATCTACGGACTCGGATTCCTCGAGGGAGGTAACGCATGGAGCAACGTCAAGGACTTCAACCCCTTCGACATGAAGAAGTCGGCAGGATTAGGCGTGCGCATCTACCTGCCCATGGTGGGACTCATGGGCATCGACTGGGCATACGGATTCGACAGCGTCTACCAGGGCAACAGCGGATGGAGAAAGGGCGGATCGCAGTTCCACTTCGTACTCGGACAGGAGTTCTGAGCGGGCGGAGCCCTAAATAATAGCGGGCGGAGCCCTAAATAATAATGAATAAATAATAATGAATAAACAATAATGAATAAATAACAAACAATAACAAGGAACAAAAAACAGGAATATGAATGCTACATTGTTAAAACATGGCCGCAGGGCTTTATTATTTATTATTTTTTCTTTAGCCTTTAGCCCCGCAGGGGCGCAGAAGTTTGCACTCATCGACATGGACTTCGTGCTGAAGAACATTCCCGCCTACGAGCGGGCCAACGAGCAGTTGTCGCAGGTGTCGCAGAAATGGCAGGCCGAGGTCGACGCACTCACCACCGAGGCGCAGACCATGTACAAGAACTACCAGAACGAGGTCGTCTTCCTCTCGGCAGAGCAGAAGAAGGCCCGCCAGGACGCCATCATGGAGAAGGAGCGCCAGGCCGCAGAGCTGAAGCGCAGCTACTTCGGACCCGAGGGAGAGCTCTTCAAGAAGCGCCAGGCACTGATGAACCCCATACAGGAGGAGATTTACAACGCAGTGAAGGACGTGGCCGAGCTGCGAGGCTATCAGCTCATACTCGACCGCGCCAGCGACACCGGCATCATCTTCGGCTCGCCAAAGATCGACATCAGCGACGAGGTGCTGCGCAAGCTGGGATACTCAAATTAACCTTAGCCCCCTAAGTCAGGGGGTTGGGGGGCTGAACAAGCGCAGAACCCCTGACTCCCTGATTACCAAACAAAGTAAAAAACAAAAAAACGTCTGATAAACGCTTGTTCAGACCCCCATCCCCCTAACTTAGGGGGCTTAAAAACAATGAAAAAATTCATCCTTTGCGCAATCTGCGCAATCTGCGGCTTCACCGCCGCACAGGCACAGGCCAAGTTCGGCCACGTCAACACACAGGAAATCGTACAGGCCATGCCCGAGTTCACGGCTGCCAGAACCGACATCGAGAAACTGACACAGCAGTATGAGACCGACCTGAAGCAGATGCAGGACGAGCTGCAGAAGAAGGCCGACGCCTTCGAGAAGGAAGAGGCCACGCTCCCCGACCCCATCAAGCAGCGCCGCAACCAGGAGCTGCAGGACCTCTACCAGCGCATACAGCAGACCTACCAGGACAACCAGCAGCACCTGGCACAGGCACAGCAGGAGAAGATGCAGGCCATCACAGCCAAGATGATTGACGCCATCAAGGCTGTGGGTCAGGAGGGTGGCTACGTGTACATCATGGACACCAGCGCCGGCATTCCCTACATCAGCACAACCCTCTCCACCGACGTCACCGCACAGGTGAAAGCCAAGCTGGGACTGAAGTAAGCGGCCTGCGGCCTAAATGATAAATGATAAATGATGAATGATAAATGATAAATGATAAATGTCAAAGACCAAGAACATGATGAGCTGTAACAGAAATTGGACAACCAAGATAATGGGAATGACCTGCAGGCACCGCTGGACAATGGTGCTGGCTTTATCATTTATCATTTATCATTTATCATTTAGCGAAGCGCAGGCACAAAGCTTCATCGGCTACCTCAGCTACGACAGCACGCTGGTCAGCATGCCGCAGTATGCCATCGTGGAGAAACAGATGGCCGACCTCAAGCTGGCCTACGAAGCCGAGCTGAAGCGTGCCGAGGACGACTTCAACCAGAAGTACGAGGCCTTCCTCGACGGGCGCAAGGACTTCCCCCGCACCATCATGCTCAAGCGGCAGACCGAGCTGCAGCAGTTGCTGCAGCGCAACGTCGACTTCAAGCAGCAGAGCCAGAAGGAGCTGGCCGAGGCACGACGCCAGGCCATGCTGCCCCTGCGCCAGCAGCTCAGCCAGGCCATAGCCACCGTGGCACAACGCCACGGACTGGCCGTCGTCGTCAACACCGACGCCGACGCCACACCATACCTCGACCCCGACTTCAGCATCGACCTCAATGCCGAGGTGAAGGAAGAGGTGAATAAAAAGTAAAAGAAAAATGTCTCCCATTGGCATCTTCGACAGCGGCTACGGCGGACTGACCATTCTCGACGCCATACGCCATGAATTGCCCCAGTACGACTACCTGTACCTGGGCGACAACGCACGTGCCCCCTACGGACCACGCTCCTTCAGCGTGGTCTACGATTTTACACGGCAGGCCGTCGAGCACCTCTTCAAAGAGGGATGCCAACTGGTCATACTGGCTTGCAACACCGCCTCGGCCAAGGCGCTGCGCACCATTCAGCAGCGCGACCTGCCCCTGTGGGACCCCTCGCGCCGCGTGCTCGGCATCATACGCCCCACGGCCGAGGTCATAGGAACGCTGACCGCCACCCGCCACATCGGCGTGCTCGCCACAGAGGGCACCATACGCAGCGACAGCTACCGACTGGAGATAGAGAAGCTGTGGCCCGGCATCACCGTCAGCGGAAAGGCATGCCCACTTTGGGTGCCACTGGTGGAGATGGGCGAGGCGCAGTCGCCGGGAGCCGACTACTTCGTGCAGAAGTACATCAACGAGCTCATCACTGCCGACCCTCTCATCGATGCCGTCATACTGGGCTGCACACACTATCCCTTGCTGCTGCCCAAGATTCGCCAGTTCATGCCGCCCGCCATACGCGTCATACCGCAGGGCAGCTACGTAGCCACCTCCCTGGCCGACTACCTGCACCGCCACCCTGACATGGAGCAGCGCTGCTCACAGCACGCCACCGTGCGATACCTCACCACCGAAGACCCGCAGAAGTTCAGCCAACAGGCCCGCCTGTTCCTCAGCCAGGCCGACATCCAGGCCGAGCACATCGTGCTCTGAGCAGGGTCCTTCGAGATTTTGTGTGGGTTATGCTATTGTCTTAGTTGCTGCCCCCACCCCCAACCCCATTAAGAACATATATGCACAGAATACTCTTCGTCTGCCACGGAAACATCTGCCGCAGTCCGATGGCCGAGTTTGTAATGAAACACCTGGTTGAAAAGGCGGGCCTGGCCGATGACTATGACATAGCCTCAGCTGCCACGTCGACCGAGGAAATCGGCAATGGCGTCTACCCACCCGCCCGCCGTAAGCTGGCCGAGCACGGGATAGACTGTCAGGGAAAGCGGGCACGGCAGCTGACGCGCGGCGACTACAGCCGCTACGACCTGCTGGTGGGCATGGACGGGCAGAACATGCGCAACATGCTGCGCATCTGTGGCGGCGACCCGCAGGGAAAGCTGCGCATGCTCATGGACTTCACCCGCCGGTCAGGCGACGTGGCCGACCCGTGGTACACAGGCGACTTCGAAGCCACCTGGCGCGATGTGCTCGAGGGCTGTCAGGGGCTTCTGCAGCATCTGCGCTGAGAGGGGCGCCGCCACTCCCTTTTCTTGGGGGGAGGGGGAGTTAAAGGAGTTAAAGGGAGTTAAAGGAGTTAAAGGACGATACCTTTTTCCCTTGATTCGGCCAAGGACTGGAAATTACGGGGAAAGAACTATCGTCCTTTAACTCCTTTAACTCCCTTAATTCCTTTAACTCCTTTAACTCCCCCACGCAAGCCTATTCTACTACGATATCGCTCATCGGCACCTTGTCCCACTGGAACAATGGCAGCAGGTCGGTGGGGCTGGCAGGCTGTGGCTGCGGCGTAAGCCCGGCCAGGTGTGCCAGCATGCCTATGATGTCGCGTGCGGAGTACTGCTCGCGCAGGCAGGCCATGTCGAGGCTGCGGTCGCGCTTCGACAATCGTTGTCCGTCGCTGTTGACGAGCAGTGGGAAGTGTATGAAGTGCTGTGGAGGGAAGCCCAACAGACGTGCCACATACATCTGCTGTGGCGACGAGAGCAGCAGGTCGCGGCCTCGCACCACCTCGGTGATGCCCGACAGGGCATCGTCGACGACGACGGCCAGCTGGTAGGCCCATCCACCGTCCTTGCGGCGGACGATGAAGTCGCCCACCTGCCGTGCCAGGTTCACCTGCTGCTGGCCGTAGTGGCCGTCGGTGAAGGCCACCACCTCGTCGGGCACCATCAGGCGCATGGCGGCGGGGCGGCTGGGGACCGACGCTGACGCGCCGGGCACTGCGGCGGTGGGAACGGGGACCGACGCTGACGCGCCGGGCACTGCGGCGGCGGCCAGGGTGCGGGGGCGACAGGTGCCGGGGTACACCACGCGCCCGTCGCTCTCGTGCGGTGCCTGGGCCGCCAGCAGGTCGGCACGGGTGCAATAGCAGGGGTATATGCAGCCCTGCTGCTGCAGCAAGGTGAAATAGTGCTCGTAGACGTGGCTGCGCTGGCTCTGCCACAGCGGTTCGCCGTCCCAGGCGAGCCCCAGCCACTGGAGGTCGTCCATGAGCTGCAGGGCATAGTCGCGTCGCGAGCGGCCGGTGTCGATGTCCTCTATGCGCAACAGCCAGCTGCCGCCGCGGCTCTTTGCAGAGAGCCACGACAGCAGCGCGCTGAATACATTGCCCAGATGCATGCGCCCCGTGGGCGACGGGGCGAAGCGTCCCACGGGGCGGTCGTTGATGTGTTCCAAGGCTCGGTGCTTAGTAATTCTCAGCCTTCACCTGGAAGTATGACTGCGGATGGTCGCAGACGGGGCACACCTCGGGGGCCTTCTTGCCCACCACGATATGTCCGCAGTTGGCGCACTGCCAGATGACGTCACCGTCCTTCGAGAACACCCGCTCTTGCCTGACGTTGTCCAGCAGGCGGCGGTAGCGCTCCTCGTGTGCCCGCTCTATGGCAGCCACGCCCTCGAACTTCTCGGCAATCTCGTCGAAGCCCTCTTCGCGTGCCTCGCGTGCCATGCGTGCGTACATGTCGGTCCACTCGAAGTTCTCGCCTCCGGCAGCAGCCTCCAGGTTCTCGGCGGTAGACTTGATGGCACCGCCCTCCAGCAGCTTGAACCACATCTTGGCGTGCTCCTTCTCGTTGGCAGCCGTCTCCTCAAAGATGGCGGCTATCTGCACGTAGCCGTCCTTCTTGGCCTTCGATGCCCAGTAAGTGTACTTGTTGCGAGCCATTGACTCACCTGCAAATGCTTCCTGCAGGTTCTTCTCGGTTTTTGTTCCTTTCAGTTCTTTCATAGTTTTGTTATTATAAACAGATTATATCTCCACATTTATTCCTGCCATGAAGGTGGCGCGGGGCATGGGGTATCCGGCCAGCAGCTCATACTCCTGCCGCATCAGGTTCTCGCCGCGCACCCACAGTTTCATGTTGTCGAGCGGGCTGTAGGTCACCGTGGCGTTCAGCAGCGTGAAGGTCTGCAGGGGCGCTGTGGCGCTGCCGGTGTAGAGGTTGCTCACGTGCTGAGCCCCGGCGTTGACGTTCAGGCGTCCCAGCTTCCATCGCAGTCCCAGGTAGTCGACGTATTCGGGCGTTCCCAGCTGCTCGCGCCCCGGCTGCTGGTGTATGTAGCTGCGGTTGGCATGCACGCTGAAGTTCGGGCTGACGCGGTAGCTGGCCTGCAGCTCGTAGCCGCTGTTCTCGAAGCTGCCGGTGTTGATGCGCCCCATGTTGCCGTCGGGCTTCACGCCCGTGCCCACCAGGTTGTCGGCCTTCAGGTAGAAGATGTTTGCCTTGTACCTGAAGTTGCCCAGCTGCTGCTGCCACGACAGCTCGTAGTTCCACAGCCGCTCGGCTTCAAGCTCGGTGTTGCCGTTGGTGCCGTAGAAGTATAGCTCCATCATCGATGGGTTTCGGAAGCCCTTGGCAGCCGTCAGCTTCAGCACGCCGTCGGCGGTGGGCCGTGCCACCAGTCCCAGCTGGGGCACCCACTCTCCGCCCGACAGGTTCTGCCAGTCGTAGCGCAGGCCGGCATCGGCGGTGAGCCAGTGCGTCAGGTCCTGGCGGAAGTCGACGTATGCCGCCCACTCGTTGCGGTAGCTCTTACCCGTTCCGGCCTTGAAGTTTGTGGGCACCACGGAGCCGTCGGCGCGGCTGGTGTTGTAGGCGTAGCCGTAGATGTGCTGGTAGTCGGCGCCCACGGTAGTGTGGTTGCCCTGGAAGAGCTGCACCGTCTGGTAGAAGCTGACGCCCGTCAGCGCATCCTTCGAGCGGAACAGGTTGGGGCGCGGCTGGTTGTTGTTGGCCGAGGGGCCGTAGCCGTCGTTGATCTTGTGGCGTCCGAAGTTGGTGTACACCATCAGTGTGCCGTCAAGTCCCTGGAAGTGGTTGCTCAGCGAGGCGTTCACCACGCCGCGGGTGATGTACTGGTCGGCCTCCAGGAGGGGGCTGGCCACGGTGCCGGGGTGCGAGGCGTTGAAGTGAGTCACGTCGGCCGAGAGGCGTGCCGTGAAGTGCTCGCTGAGGTCGTAGCCCAGGTTCAGGTAGCCGCCATACTGCTCGAAGCCCATGTTCGGGCGGTGGTTGTCCGAGCGGCTGTACTGTGCTGCCACGGTGCTGCTGAAGGCTCCGCTGCGCACCTGGTTGGCGGCCTCGGCCTGCACCGAGCCATAGCTGCCGCCGCCCACGTTGAGCGTGGTGCGCACGCCGTCGCGGTGCATGCTGCGGGTGACGATGTTCACCACGCCGCCCATGGCATTTGAGCCGTAGAGCACCGATGCCGGGCCGCTGACCACCTCCACACGGTCGGCCATCATCGTCTGGTAGGCGTCGCCGATGGGGTGGTCGAAGATGTTGGCGTACTGCGGATGTCCGTCGATGAGCACCAGCACGCGCGAGCCGCCGCTCAGCCCTCGCAGGTTCAGCCCTCCGCTGCCGCCGCCGCTGATGCCGTAGCCCATGACGCCGCGGCTGCTCACATAGAGTCCGGGCACCTCCTCGGTCAGCGTGGGCAGGATGCTCTGCCGGAAGTTCTCGGTCAGCTGTTCGCGGCTGACCACGGTGACGTTCATGGGCAGCCGGCTGGCCTCGGTGGCCTGGCGCGTGCCCGTCACCACGACGTTGTCGATGCTGCCGCCGCTGACGATGGTCGAGTCGGCCTCGGCACCCGTTGCCGCCGTGGCACACAGCAGCAGCGCCGTGCTCAGCGCTCCTGCCGTCAGGTTCCATTTGTTGTACATGTTTTGGTTGGTTGTTGTTTTTGTATCACCCACAACGCAGCCGGACTTTGCGCCTTAAGCCTCCTCACCGCCGTGGGAGGGCATGACTACGAACGTGCGCGATGGATTAGAGAGAATATATGTATGTTGCGGGTGCAAAGATAAGGATTTTTTTCCAATATCAATTCACCCGCACATATATTTTTTTACTCAACTTTCGCAAGTTGGGGAGTTAAAGGAGTTAAAGGGAGTTAGAGGGAGTTAAAGGACAATAGTTCTTTCCCTAAAATTTCCAC
>OCTX012281392.1_pt1 | contig 12401 bp, 8 predicted proteins | sample 1539691 | NCBI WGS metagenome assembly OCTX01 (sample SAMN02144231, study PRJEB22623) | gut metagenome | biome: sheep rumen | host: Ovis aries | place: New Zealand
ACGCGGGGTGATAATGCGCTCGACGACGGGATCATTTGCAAGATTGAGGAACATGGTGACGTGATCAGACACGCCGCTCTCCTCAAATGTTCTCCTGAAGTACTCAGCCACATCGTACTTTACGCCCATAGCGGCAAATACCACACCGAACTTCTCATTACTGCCCCCGCCAAGGTTGGACTGCAGCACCAGCTGGGCAGCCAGCTCATTGTGAGGCAGACCGTTGCCGGAGAAAATCGGGAGCTTCTGACCGCGAATCAGCGTTGTAAGCGTATCGATTGCGGAGATTCCCGTGTTGATATAGTTTCGCGGATACTCGCGGCGGCAGGGATTGAGCGGCATGCCGTTCACATCGACCCGCGCTTTCGCGGCAATCGGTCCCAGACCGTCAATCGGCCGGCCGATACCGTCAAAAGTCCTGCCGAGGATATCCTCGGATAGAGCGATCTCCATCGGATGACCGGTGAGAACGGTCCTCGTATTCCGCAGGGACATGCCGTCCGTGCCTTCGAATACCTGAATGACAGCCCGGTCTTCATAGCACTCTATAATTCTTCCGATGCGCTTAGAACCGTCATCCATTCGAAACTCGACAATCTCATCGTAAGCGGCTCCCCGAAGCCCTTCCAGAACGACCAGGGGACCGTTAATTTCACTCAGACCAAGATATTCAATTGACATATGATCCCCCCTTACGCATTACGCTTTAGCACGTTCTCGTAGAACTCGTCGATTTTCTTTTTATACTCGTCAAAAAGATCCAGACGGTTGTTGGGCACGTCGTACTTAATGGCGATGACTTTTTCAAATATCGTATCCTGCCGCAGAACAGACATCGGATGACCCTCGGCGACCAGCCGTCTCGCATTGTCATAGAGATACAGAATCGTCTCCATCATCTTGAACTGCTTGATGAGCGGAACATTCTGATCCTCCGGATGGAAAGCATTCTGCTGCAGGAAGCCGAGACGGATTACCCTGGCGATCTCCAGTGTCAGCTTCTGATCGTCCGGAAGGACATCAGAGCCGATCAGCTTGACTGTCTCCATGAGCTTATCCTCGGCATTAAGCAGCGCGACAATGCGGGTCCGGTATTCATTAAACTTCGGGTCCACATTGGTCTTATACCAGGCGGAAAAATCCATGCCGTACTCACTGTAGCTCTCCATCCAGTTGATAGCCGGATAGTGGCGGGCGTAAGCCAGAGCTTTGTCGAGACCCCAGAAGCATCTCACAAACCTCTTGGTATTCATCGTGACAGGCTCGGAGAAGTCTCCGCCCTGAGGTGAGACAGCGCCGATAATGGACACTGATCCGACAGCGCCCGACAGGGTAGTCATCTCTCCTGCCCTCTCGTAGAAAGCGGCAAGGCGGGATGCCAGGTATGCCGGGAAACCTTCCTCGGCAGGCATCTCCTCCATACGGCCGGACAGCTCTCGCAGAGCTTCCGCCCAGCGGGACGTGGAGTCGGCCATGATAGCAACATCATAGCCCATATCGCGGTAGTATTCAGCAAGGGTCACTCCAGTGTAGATAGAGGCCTCGCGGGCAGCGACCGGCATGTTGGACGTGTTCGCGATCAGCGTTGTGCGGGCCATAAGCTTGTTGCCGGTCTTCGGATCCTCCAGTTTGGAGAAATCCTCGAGAACTTCCGTCATCTCGTTGCCGCGCTCACCGCAGCCGATGTAAATGATGACATTGGCATCCGAGAATTTTGCGATCGCGTGCTGCGTCATCGTCTTTCCTGTCCCGAAACCTCCAGGAATGGCTGCTGTACCGCCCCTGGCAATCGGGAAGACAGTGTCGAGGACTCTCTGCCCGGTGACCAGCGGATGGCTTGCCGGAAGTCTTTTAGCTGTGGGTCTAGGAACGCGGATCGGCCATTTCTGGGCAAGAGTGAGCTCCCGTGTCGTGTGATCCGGCAGCTCGACAACTACAATAGTATCATTTACAGTGTATCTGCCGTCCGGCATGACTTTCCTGACAGTCGCCGCCGCAATGAGCGGAGACATCATTGACCTGTGGACTATGGACGGGGTCTCCGGGCACTCCGCGATGACCGCTCCGCCGTAAATGACGTCGCCCTCCCTGACCTTCATTGTCACATCCCAGAGTTTATCCGGGTCCAGTGAGTCGACAGCGACGCCCCTGGCAATATACTTGCCGGAAGACTTTGCAATCGCCTCCAACGGCCGCTCTATACCGTCAAAAATGTTATTCAGGATACCGGGACCCAGCGTAATGGACATGGCATCGCCCGTTCCGTAGACGATCTCACCGGGCTTTATTCCGCCGGTCTCCTCGTAGACCTGGATGGTGGTAATATCATTTGCAAGAGAGATAACCTCACCGACAAGGCGGTCCTCGCCGACATATACCATCTCCGCCATCTTAAACCCGACAGCGTTCTTAAGGTAAATGACAGGTCCGTTGATGCCGTAGATCACACCTGTTTTTTCTGCCATCAGTCACCACCTCCGACCCATACATAGCCTTCTTCGGCATCCGCAGTCAGCGTCTTAAAAGAATTGTCCATGAGCACATTCCGATTCCTGATGACCGCGCGCACGCCGCCGTCAAAACTCTCCTCCGAGATCAGAGGCTTTATTCCGGTCTTTTTTTCGATGAGCTCCGCATACTTCTCATCCGCCGGATCAATATAGACCAGAGCCTCGTCACCCTCGGCGAACTCTTTGACCTCCCGGACCTTGCGGAGAAGATACTCCGCATACGCAGGCTGCTCCCGGAAAGCCTCCAGTTTTTCTCTGACCAGAGTGAACATCGTCATTCTGATCTCATCCTGAATCTTTGCCATCTTCTGGCGGATCTCCTGCTGCCGCTCGGAGAACTCCCGATTGGTATCCCTCACGATTGCGGCAGTCTCCTCCTTCAGCATCTGACGGTCCCTCATCTGCCGCTCCGCGACATGCTCGTTATAGAGAGCGTCGAGGGACTGCTGATACTCTTTAAGCAGAGCCTTGCCTTCCGCGCGCGCCTCTTTCGTCGCCTGCTCAAAGAGCGCATCTAATTTTTCATCTATCGTCATAATTTTAATCCTATCGCTTCATTGACATATGCGGTGATGAAGTCACTGCGGCGTCCGGAGCCGTGGCGGTCCGGCACGTCGATGATGATCGGCATCTTTGCCGCCAGCTTTACGCTGTTCACATAGTCCGGAAAATCTCTGCCGAATTTTTCAGTCAGCAGAATGATCCCGATATCTTTGTCCGCCAGGGCTTCATCAAAAGCCCGCATGAGTTCGTCCTTCCTGTGCACCACGACCCCGGGGATGCCCGCAAGACGCATGCCTGTGAGGGTGTCCACGTTGTCGCTGATCAAAAACATTTTCATATAAAGCTCCGTATTAGATCCCGCCTTGGGGAACATTCACCGGTACACTTCCAAAAGAGCTGTCTTAACCCAGCTGACCGATGATCATGAACGAGATAATAAGACCGTAGAGGCATACACCTTCTGCCAGACCCACGTAGATAAGGGACTTACCCAGGATACTCTGATCCTCGCTGATTGCGCCGAGCGCTGCCGATGCCGCGCTTGCAACGGCGATACCGCCGCCAAGGCAGGAGATGCCGGTGGAGAGGGCTGCCGCTATATAGCCGAGGCCTTCTTTGAGTCCCGATCCGGCTGCAGCCTGTGCTTCATCTGCAAATGTCGGAGCTGCGCCGGCGAACAGCGCAACCGCAGCGATGATGAGCAGGCCGAAGAATGTGAACAGGTTAATCGCGAGGGCTGACTTAAATCTGCCCTTTGTCCTCTCTCCCTTCAGGAAAACGAGTCCGGGGATGAAAATGCTGAGTATAAGTGCTGCGAATATAGCAATCTGGATTGCAAGTGTCATGATATGACCTCCTAAAATATATATTGGTGTAGATAGCCAAAATTCCTTTTAATGTCGCATGAGCAATCGATATCGAAAATAATACTTTCGCGATGAGATTGCTCCCTTGGCAAAACACTGGTAGTTTTGGCGGCTTACGAAACTACGCTGCAGCAGTTCAGACAGGCTGTATTCACAGTTCGTTATCCGGCAGTGAGCATCCATCTTCGTGAGAAAAGCATTGCGGATCCGACCGAGAGATCGCGTAACGGCGGCTTGCCGCCTGCGCAAGCTCGCAGGGATGGACCTGCGCTTTTCGATGAAGATGATGCTTACGCCGGTATATGGAGTTTCGCTGCAGCCCGTCTGAAATACTGCTATACTACCTTATCCTTCGGACTTCCCCTTCATTCGAAGAGATGATACGAACGGCTTCCCGTCGCCCCGGTAGTAGCGCGAGAAGAGCTCATAGAACTCAAGTCGGAGCACCTGGATACCGACGATCAGACCTTCGATTCCCATAACGAACAGGTTGCCCAGAACAACTACGACCCAGTTCGGACTGCCGCCGTTCTCCGCACCCGCAAGCATGAGCACGACGCTCATCATTGCCGCATGGCTGACGGCGAAAGCGCCTATACGGACAAAGGACAGCGTATTGGAGAAATAGGACAGACATACTTCGAACATTTCGAAGAAACCCTGGACCAGGAACATGACAATGCCGCCCTCGATCTTAGGTCCTTTTTCCTTCTGTATGATCTTAGTGAGCGGCTCCTTGAAGAACATGGCCAGAGCTGACAGAGCGATCAGCACTCCGAAGAGCGACGCTGCCGGGATTGTATGACCGCTGAAGGTCAAAATAATCATGACAACGATGAGGCCGTAGAAGATGATTCCTGCAAATGAGTTCGTCCCAAAATATGTCTCCTCTGCATTCTTCTGTTTTGAGTAATTCATGATGTGCAGCACCATCGTGACCAGCGTGAGGAACATACCGAAGACGATCGCGCACACGAGGACCGTGTTGATTGAACCGACACCCGGCAGCGTAATCATTTCCTCGCGCGGTCTGAGCCAGAGCGCCGGGATGACATCCTCAAATCCGAAAATACTTCCGAACATAAATCCGAAGATCGTCGAGAAGATTCCGGCCATCGAGATGATTCCGGCAAGGTCGCTGTGCTTCTTCTTATACAGAAGGAAGCCTCCTATCATGAGGCAGAGCCCCTGGCCGACATCACCGTACATGATGCCGAAAATAAAGGAGTACGTGAGGGCCACCAGAATCGTCGGATCGAACTCGTTGTAATTCGGCAGGCCATACATCTTGACGTACATTTCATATGGCCTGAAAAAAGCCGGATTCTTGAGTTTCGTCGGAGGCTCCATATTCACCTTCTTCTCATCCTCCTGGACAAGACAGACTACCTTCGGATCATTCGCGATATCATTCCTGAATCTCTCCACGTCATCCGCGTCCATCCAGCCGCAAAGGATGTAGAAGGTGTTCTTCTTCGACTCTGTGCAGGCCGCCATGCGGCGCACGTCAAAGTTGGAGGACAGGTCGCGAAGCTTCTTCTCAGCTGCCAGAAGGCTTCCGCCTTCTTTAGTCAGAAGGTCAGCCATCTCACTCTCGATTTCACGGAGCGCCTTCTCTTTCTCCGACGCCTGCCCGCTCAGGATCCGGTAGGCTGCCTGCGGAGTTCCGCTGTACTCATCCGGAATGAACAGTCGCTCAAAGTGCATCGAGGCGTAGGTCGCGTCCACTTTGTGAGCTTCCTCCTTGGAGACAAAATACACACCGTAGACATACGTGTCGTCCTCGCCCGAGACAAGAAAGATCGCTCCCGTGTTCTCATCCACATACGTTTTGAACTTCTCGAAGTACTCTTTCGGCAGCTTGCCGAAACGGTACGAGATAAAATGGAAGTCGAGAATCTCCCTCAGATCGTACTCAAGTCCCTGATACGGCTCGATCTTCTTCATCGACTCGCGCAGTTCCAAAAGCTCCGCGTCGAGTTCGCTCTTTTTCTCACGTAGTCCGGTAAGACGGCTGTCCACTTCCCCGATGAGATCGATCACGTCTGTCAGCGGGATTTCAGGTCCCTCCGCTGTACCCGGCGGAAGCAGCTCCGTGTAAATGCCCGCTGTCGCAAGAAGATCCTTATATGGATTTTTCTGCACATAGGGCACAAGGTGCTGCTCCTCCCCGAGCGCTGTCAGAGCGTTCTCCAGGTGTATCTCATATTTGGAAAGATATTTATTGACCATGCGGTCAATATCCGCCTTAGGACCCGAGAGACTGACGAATTTCATTTTCGCTATCATTTTTTCCCTCCGGTCTTATACTGCGTTTATATATTTGAAAGCCTCGTCGGGATCGATGCCGTAGCGGACACATTCGACCGCCGCGACAAGCTTCTCTCCCTCGTGCTCTTTAAGATAAAGGTACCGGTACATCGTGGCTGCAGAATACGGATGTTTTTTAGCCTCCTGGCGAAGCACATCGCGCAGGACGTATCCGTACATATCCTCCAGGTTATCCGGCGCAAGATTCTCATATTGCTTTCCGTAGTAGGTCCGAGCAAGGGCAGCCGCGAACTGATCTTCACTCTCCGCCGTGACCAGAGCCCTTATGTCATCCTGTCTGAGTCTGTAAAGCACCGGTATGATCAGTGCGTAGATCTCCGCCTCCGGCATCTCATAATACTGCTTTGCCCGCTTGATAAACCATATATTGAGCATATCAAAGCGGCTCCCGTAAATACGGCTGATTGCCTTCACACTGTCCCCAGAGACGATCCTCTCCCGTTCTTTCCAGATTGTACTGAAGTGGTACATATCGAGGGCAGTCTCATAGTCAAAACTCTCGGCTCTGCCGCTCGTGCGCACATTCATCAGAACAGGATAGTACTCTGTATCCTCCAGCGCCCGAAGGGCCATGTCCAGAGACGTGCACTCGTGAAGGGCCTCCACATCGAGACTCAGAAACTTTTTGAAAAAGTCTTTGTGCCAGAGAATCTCGTCCCCGGGAGCCCTGCCCGCGATCGCGTATTTCAGGCACTTCTTCAGAAGTCTGATCTCATACCTTCTCGCGTACTTCTTCAGGAACTTTTCCTGATCCGGATCCGCAAAGTTGTATATTTTCGCAAAATCGCGGTATACTATGCTGCCGAAGACAGCTTCCAGAGCCTCCCTGTGAATATCGCTCTCGTTGATATTGCCGAACGCCTCCGCGTAAGCCGGATTTTTCTTAAGGTAACTCTCGACCGCCGCAACGTCCGGCATGGCCACGATCTCACGGAAATCATCATCTGTGAGCAGATTCTTCTGCATGGCCCGGATCTTCGTGACAACTCCGCTGTATTCCAGCAAACTGTTCATTTCAGGATCTCCTTAACAATATCATCCACATCCTTTTTCATCTGGGACGCGAATTCCTTATCAAGCATCCGAAGAGCTCTGGTCATATCTGCTTCCATTCTGTCTGTATTTTCACTGTGTTCCCTGACCAGTCTGGTCTTCACGGCGCGAAGCCTTTCTGAAAGCTCGGCATCAGATTCTGAGTCAAATGCAGCCATTTTTGCCTCAAGTTCCTGCCGCCGTTTTTCCTTCTCCGCTTTGGCTTCATCATAGATTGACTGTGCGTCCTGCTCTATCCTGACCAGTCTCTCAATAATTGTTTTATCATTATCCATCGGATCACCTCCCTTACAGGTCCGGTCCTATTGTGAAACCTACAGCCCTCCGCCTTCTGCGGCGGCCCGTCTCACACCGGGATATAATAAACGTAGTCTCTTTTGACCAAAAAAGCAATACACAAAAAAGGAGACAGTCGCCACATTTTGCAGTAGCGGCTGTCTCCTGTACTCTTTTTAGTTTGCTGTGCTCTCGCCCGCTGCAACGGATGCGTCTGCTGCGCCCTCTGCGACAGATTCATCTGCCGGAGCGGACTCTTCTGCAGCTTCTTCTGAAACAGAATCTTCTGCCGGTTCAGATGCATCGATATTCTCCTCAGAAGCAGCGACGGATTCATCGTCTTCCGGAAGCGCATCCTTACCGAATACTACAGGACTCATATCGCTGATGATAAGTGTCGCAAGGACTGCCTCGTCGACTGTGATCTTGGCAGAATCCTTCCACTCAGTATAAAGTTTGTCATACGCTTCCTGCTTGCGGGATGTGACCTTCTCTTCCTTGATCTCAGCAGTAGCGGTTTCATCGTAAGCGGCGTCAAATCTGACGACAAACCATGCCGTTCCGTCGGAAGACTCGACTACATGATCGACCAGTGTGCCGTCAGCAAGGCCTGCGACTGCCTCAACAATTGCCATGTCAAGGACAGTATCCTCTGTATTGTATGTCGTGAACTGGCCGGTCTGAGCGTAAAGATCCTCGTTGATCCCATTTGCGATCGTGGTCATATCGGCTTCCGCGACATTGCCGGATGCCTGGACGGCGGCGAGAACGGCCTCTGCCTGACTGTACTTTTCTGCATTTGCAGCTTCCACCTGGGCTGCCACATCAGCAGCTGCAGCTACAGAAGAATCCGCGAGAGAGGACTCATCAGAATTCTCGTCCGCAAAGTCTTCTTCCGTTGCCTTGTCGATCTTGACATAGGTGACGCCTGACTGCTGTGCTTCCTCTTCGGAGACTTCTGTGTCGACATCTGCTGCCATGGGCTCCAGCATCTTGCTCTTGATGAGCTGAAGCTTGAGAAGCTCGATCACGTTCTCCTTGGAGGCACCGATTGCAGTGCGAACGTCCTCGGAATTCTCATCGATATAAGCCTGCGCGACCTTGTCGATCTGTTCCTCTTCCTCTGCCGTGATAGTGACACCGTACTCCTCAGCGTGCTGACGAAGGAGAACCATTTCCTCAATCGAGTCGAGTGCATAGCCCTTCAGAGTCTCGCCGTAAGTCTCACCGGACGATTCGTCCATGACCATATCAAAGATCTCGGCTGCTCCGAAATATGCTGAATACATTGCATACATCTGAGCCTGCTGATATTTAGCCAGAAAGCTGAGTGTGCCGAGCGGCACCTCATCCTCATTGATCGTCACGACGGTCTTCGTTCCATCGATCTGCGCTTTCTCCACAGTGCTGCCGCAGCCGGCAAGAAGACTGCCCGCGATGACCACGGAAAGACCTGCTGCCGCAAGTTTCTTAAATAATTTCATAATAAATAACCTCCATGCTTCGGAAAGTTTCAATGCGCTTTGCGAAAAGTCATTGCTCATTATAACCACTTTGAGCGGTTCGGGCAAGTTCTGAAGTGAATCTTTTCAAATTTGCAATCATCTGTCTGGTTCCCCGCTCACCGTTATAGACGAACACGGTGCCGGTCGGGTAGTTTCGCACTCCGAACATGCCGCCGAAGGATCCTATGATCCTCGGCACTTCCGCCCGGTCGAATGTCGGCTCCGCCAGCACCGAGAGTGAAATCTCCCTCGGTCTCTCCTTGATCTCCGTGATCGAGGCGGCGTGGGCAGTCGCTTTCAGATCCGCTATCGCCAGCAGATTCTGCACAGGCAGCGGCAGATTGCCGAAGCGGTCCATGAGCTCATCGGACATGTCCTCGTAGTCGTGCTCATTTTCAATAGCTGCAATCTTCTTATAAAAATCAAGCTTCGTGAACTCGTTCGGGATATAGCTGTCCGGGATGAACGCATCCATCACAACGTCAACGACCGTCTCGAATTCCTCCCTGGCCGGGATGCCCTTGGCCTCCCTCACCGCCTCCGAAAGGAGCTTGCAGTAGAGGTCGTATCCGACCAGATCCATGTGTCCGTGCTGCTCGCTGCCGAGTAAATTCCCGGCCCCGCGTATCTCCAGATCACGCATGGCAATCTTAAAGCCCGAACCGAGTTCCGTGAATTCGCGGATGGCTGCAAGGCGCTTCTCCGCAACTTCCTTCAGCTGCTTGTCTCTTCTGTACATGAGGAAAGCGTACGCTGTCCTCGCCGAGCGGCCGACGCGTCCTCTGAGCTGATAGAGCTGGGACAGACCCATGCGGTCCGCGTCGTGGATAATCATGGTGTTGGCGTTGGATATATCAAGCCCGGTCTCGATGATCGTAGTCGTTACCAGCACATCGATCTCACCGTTGATGAAATCCACCATGATGTCCTCGAGCTCCCTCTTGTTCATCTGGCCGTCTGCAAATGCGACCGCCGCCTCCGGCACCAGATTCTGTATCCTCATCGCCATGTCCGCGATATCGCGGACGCGGTTATAGACATAGTAGACCTGCCCGTTCCTAGCCAGCTCCCTGCATATGGCCTCTCTGACCATCTCCGGATCATACTCCATAACGTAGGTCTGGATCGGCACGCGGTCCTGAGGCGGCTCCTCCAGGATCGACATGTCGCGTATACCGACGAGACTCATATGAAGCGTCCTCGGAATCGGAGTAGCGGTGAGAGTAAGGACGTCGACATCTTTCCTGAGGTTCTTGATTTTCTCCTTGTGGGTGACGCCGAAGCGCTGCTCCTCGTCGATAATGAGAAGACCGAGATCCTTGAAGGCCACATCCTTAGACAGCAGCCGATGCGTCCCGATCACAATATCGACCAGGCCTTTTTTCAGATCCTTCAGCGAAGCCTTGATCTCCGCAGAGGACCGGAACCGACACAGAAGATCGATTCGTACCGGAAAATCCTTCATGCGCTGCATGAAAGTTTTATAATGCTGCTGGGCCAGGATCGTTGTCGGAACCAGATAAGCCACCTGTTTGCCGTCCTGGACAGCTTTGAATGCAGCTCTGAGGGCGATCTCCGTCTTGCCGTAGCCGACGTCCCCGCAGATCAGTCGGTCCATGATCTTGCGGCTCTCCATGTCTCTCTTGGTGTCCTCGATCGCCGAAAGCTGATCTTCTGTCTCCTCGAACGGGAAGAGCTCCTCGAATTCCTTCTGCCACTCCGTATCCTGACTGTAGACAAAACCGTCCGCACTCTCTCGGGCTGCATAGAGATCCACCAGCTCCCTGGCTATATTTTTGACTGAGCTTTTGACTTTGGCCCTGGTCTTTTCCCAGTCCTGGCCGTTCAGCCGGTTAAGTTTCGGGGCTTTGCCCTCCGAGCTTGAATACTTCTGCAGCACGTCCAGCTGGGTGGCAAGAATATACAAGTTCCCGTCCCGGTACTCCAGCTTGATATAATCCTTGAGGACATCGTCGACCTTGACCTGCTCGATTCCCTTGTAGATGCAGAGGCCCCGGTTCTCGTGGACAACATAGTCCCCGACATGGAGTTCGGCAAAGCTCGCGATCTTTTCACCTGTGTATCTGGTCCTCTTCTTTTTCTTTTTCTGGCGCGCTCCGAAAATATCTCCCTCTGATATGATGGCAAATTTAATCAGAGGATACTCAAAGCCCCTCCTCACATGCCCGTACTCGACAGCTATCTGTCCCGGCTTAAGTTCCAGATCGCCGTTCTCTGTATAGAAAGCCGGAACGTCGAGAGAACCCAGATCCTGGGCAAGTCGTTTCGCCCTCGTGTGGGAGCCGGAGAGTACGACGATCCGGTACCCTTTCTTCTTATATTTGAGAAGGTCTCCCGAGAGCATCTCAAAGCTTCCGTTGTAGGAGCCCATTCCCTGGACAGTCGCGCCAAAACTCGCTTTGATGTCCCAGTTCCCTCTGGCAAGCTCAAGCATGGAAAGGGATACGCAGCACCGATTGTTCAGAGCGGCAATCACTTCGTCCGCGCTCAGGATCTCCGGAATCTGATCTCCCTTTTTATAATTTCCATGAGCGATTCGGTTCTTAATACTCTCTCGGAATTCTGTCTCCACCGCCCCCGCGGCATCCGCGATGTGCGTGGGCTCGTCGATGAAGATGGCAGCTGCATTTGCACCTTTCTCCGCTTTGGGTATCCAGTCCATAAAGGTCCCGAGACGACCGATATGATCGTTGGCAGGATATACAAGTACCCGTCTCAGTTCCTCAATTGACCTCTGAGATTCCGCGTCGAAAGACCTTATCGAGTCGATCTCATCGCCGAAGAGCTCTATTCTGAACGGATGCTCCTCTGTGAGAGACCAGATGTCCACGATGTCTCCGCGAACGGCAAAGTGTCCCGGAAGAGTCACCTCGGCGCACCTCTCATAGCCGTTCTCTACCAGGGTCTCTTTGATCCAGTCAAGATCTGTCTCATCTTCCAGATCAAAGGATATGCAGGCGTCGAGGAACGATTCTCTGGTCGATACCTGATCCATGAGAGCGGCGACCGGCAGGACGACAACTGTCCTGTCCGCCTCGGCAATAGAGCGGAAGACCCGCATGCGCTGCATATCAAGAAAGTTGCTCGCGATATCCGCCTGATAGAAAAGAAGGTCCTTTGCGGGGTACAGCAGAGCATCCGGCTCGAAAAAACGCAGGTCCTCGTGGGCTGCTTTTGCGGTGAGATCATTTTCCGTGATCACAATCACCAGTTTTGTCCCGTCCGAAAGACCGTGCACCATATGCGATTTCTGGGCATCAATGCAGCCGGTCAGGGCATAAATTCCCCGTCCCTTCCGCATCCGGTCCCGTATTTCCGTAAATTCGGCCAGCTCT
>OCTX012029568.1_pt1 | contig 12400 bp, 9 predicted proteins | sample 1539691 | NCBI WGS metagenome assembly OCTX01 (sample SAMN02144231, study PRJEB22623) | gut metagenome | biome: sheep rumen | host: Ovis aries | place: New Zealand
AAAGCAGACCGAAGTTATTTCTTAGGTCTGCTTTTTTTGAAGGAATATAGTCAGAAAACGTAGTAAGTCTCCCTTGCTGGTTGTATAAATGTTATAATATATATGAAATAATCTTTATGTTATTGTGCAAAATGTATAAAAATGATTTTGCGATTAATAAAATGAAATAGATAGATAAAATGAGGATCTTGGGGAAATTAAAAAAATAGGAGGAAGGTAGTATGTTGAAAATAAAAAGAAAAATGATATCAGTGATAATGATTATTTCTATGTTATGTTCGCAAATGAATTGTTTTTGTGATTTGGTTTTTGCAAATCCAGAAACGGAACAAAGTAATTTTGAATTTTATTTTTACGATGCTAATTGTAATGAATTTAGTACTGTTAGTACGGGTAAACCAAAGGTGATGATATTTGGCGGATATAATAATAGGTATACAGATGATGTGATGAAAAAATTAGAGAGTGGTTATAAAGGCCATTCATGTGTTGATTTATATTACATTGAAGAGTCTATCTCATTTGAAGAAACAGATGTATTGCATACAATTGAGGAACAATATAAAAACATTGATGGTTTACAGGTAATGGCAGCAACAACGGAGTATTGTACATATTATTTATCTAATTATTTTGTTACATTTGCTCCAGATAAGTTGGTTCAATTATGTGATGATAATGGTGAATGTCAGACTGTTTTTTATTATCCAGTTGTAGTTTATATATCAGCTTCAAATGAAGTACTTGATGTAGAAATGACAAACATTGTTGATGTGATGAACATAGATCAAAGGATTTGTGAACTATTTCCAGAGTGCGTAGTTTGTAAAGATTGTAGAGAATATAATGGAAACGAGATTGGCGAAAACTGTTCGAAAACTACATTGCCATGTGATAATTTGGATTATGTTTTTGAAACGGTGGGAGGAACACTCGCAACAACAAGGTCTAATGGAAAAAGCAAAATATTGATTTTTGCACAACCTTATTGTAGTTATTGTCATAGTGAACTAGAAGGTTTAAATAATAATTTTGAATCGTATAAAGATATAGATATTGCAGTGATTGATATTTATGATTATTCTCTTGAGGCATTAAAAAGAGGTTTTTCGGATAAATATACCAATTTAAATATGGATGTTTGTAAAGATACTAATGATGTGGGAGAAAAATATATGGAATATCTAAGGTGTGATTCAAGAATATATACTCCTACGACTGTAATTATTGGAGCAGATAATAAGATAATAGGATATTATGTTGGATACTCAGAATATTTATATCAATGGATATTGGGCGATATAGAGAATTATAAAGCAAAAGGTGATGGAACTACATGTATTGGAGATGAGTGTTATGATATGAGTGAGGATAAAACCTGTATCGGAGATGAGTGTGAAAATGATATTAATTCCGATTCAAAGATTAATCTAAATAATAAGAAGTTGAATAAATTAAAGATATCCTCAGCAACAAAGAGTATAAACGGGAAAAAAACTAAGATTAAGCTTAGTAAGAAACTTCAAAGTGAAGCAGCAGGAATTGTAATAAGAGTATATGATGCAAAAGCAGGTGCAAAGGTTCTTAATAAGAATTATCTTGTTAAAAAGACTGTAGCAGGTAATAAGAAAACATATTCTCTTTCAGCTAAGAAACTTAAAGGTAAAAGAAATATTTATGTACGAGTAAGGGCTTATAAGGTTGCTGATGGAAAGAAAAAATATGGTGAGTGGTCAGATGTGAAGAAGGTTAAGACATATTAATTATTAGAATAAAAAAATATAATTTATAAAAACTTAAGGAGTAACCCCATGTAGATATTAAATATAACTAGATCAAATTAACAAATAAAACTTGAAAATCGAACGTAAATTCGATATAATATCTACATGGGTACTACCATAAACGGTAGGCGGTTAGTCCTCCATTTTTACTTGGAGGAAGCCTCTAAGTACTTTGTAAATCTTAAGCATTTGCTTAGGAAATATAAAGAAAAGGGGGTGATGCTTATGCTAACAGTTGATACTTTTATAAGTATTGTAAGTTTGATAATAACTTGCATAGCTTTAGGCTACACTTTAGCTCAGAAAAGCAAAAAATAACCGCCCGGTGCTGTCGAGCGATTATTCTATATAATTACTTTTAACAGGACTAACCGTCTATCGGTAGTACCTTTTTATATTATCATAATATCATCTATATTATGTAATGTCAAAGAACATTTTTGAAAAAATGAAATTATATAAGTCATTTTTAAAAATTGAGACTAATGAGATATGAGGAGGAAGATGGTATGTATGGGGATATGTGTTTGAAAATCAGAAAATATATTTCTGAAATGATTATTATGGTATTGGTGGTTACAAGTTTAAATTATGTTCCAGTTGAGGTTGAGGATTATGATTATTTTGTTGGATTTGTTAGTAATCTAGAGTATTCAAATATTATGACTAATAATGGAGATGTAACATATTCATATGACTGTGGTTATGTAGATGAAGGAGATACTGAATTTGGCATATATTATAGCACATATTGGGGTGATGTGGCATCAGGTTGGGGAACGCATGTTGTGTACAGCAGTGGATATGGAAGAATAGTTTATAATCCAACTAATGATACTGTGGATTATTTGGTTTATGCGGATGAAGAATATACTGAATTGATCGAGGATACCACGGAAAAGCCAGCTTATTATTGTGGGACTTCTAATAGATTACAACACATGGAAAAGGTTGAAGAGGGAGGATGTCTATGAAAAGAAGTTCATTATTTACAATAATTATAGTAAATATATTATTATTTATGATACCAGTTTGTGCCAAAGAAATTGATAACAAAAAAGTAAAAAAAACTTATTATAAATATTTGAAAAAAAATGAATCGTTATTTGAAGTTGAAGAGGGAGATTGGGATAAGAGAAATACTGAAAAGAAAAATAGTGTTAAATCATATATTATTGCAGATATAAATTCAGATGGAGTATCAGAATTTATAACATATCATATTACGGGATACAAAATGGGATATGTAAATATATATTGATATAAAGATAATAAAATCAAAAGGGTAAAATGTAGTAATAACAAGGAAGAGAATTATGGAATAAATGTTGATTGTAATGCGGCTGGTAGATATGAAATATATGTATGTAACAAAAAACATTTACATGTAGTTTGGACTGATGAAAGAATAGGTAAAAGTGAACAGGTATATAGAATTAGTAAGAAAGGTAAAATTTATAAGAAATATGAAATGCTTGAAGATAATTTAATAATTAAATATGAATACTATAAAAATAGTAAAAAGATAACTAAGAAAGAATATTATAGTGCGATAAAGAAATGTAAAAAAAAATAAAGAATTAATTGAAAATGTTAAAAAAAATAGAAAGTGACAAATTTTATTAGAAGGGAGTGTATGATGATATGAAAAAAATGTTTTTAACAATGATTATTTTATTATGTATATTTTCATGTGGCAGGGTTTATGCCTATGATGTGTATGAACATGAGAATAATGATAGTTATGAAAAAGCACAGCCAGTGTATAGTGGTTATGAGGTTATTGGAAAAATAGATGGAAATGGTGACTATGATAGTGATTATTATTATTTAAAAGCGGAAGATAATGGAAAACTTACAGTAAAATTGAAGCATACATATGGTGGGGCATATTGGAGTATATATTTTTATGTATATGAAAATGGTAAATATGAAAAAATACAGAGTACGGGAGTTGGTTCTACAGATAGTGAGGTTTATACATTTCCTTTTATAGGGGTTACTAAGGGAAAAAAGTATTATGTATGCATTAGAGGGTATTCGACATATTACTATGGTGAAAAATATAGAGTATCATTTGATATACAAAAAAATGAATTTATAGAACATGAATTAAATGATTATTATGATAAAGCTACAGATGTTCAGGTGGGAACATATGAAGGAATCATAAATTGGAGCGAAACAATGTCTGGTAATTCGGATTATGATTATTATAGGTTTAGAAGTAAAAATGATGGAAAACTGACAGTACGTTTTTTACATACATATGATGATTGTGATTGGACAATAAAATTTTATATGTATTATGATGGTAAATATGAAGAAATACAAAGTACAACAATAGATTCTAAAGATAGTGAGATGATTGAACTTCCGTACATAGGTATAATTAAAAATTCAAACTATTATATTAGAATTCAAAATTGGTATTCAAGTAAGGATAGCTATAAAATAGTTGTGAATTTCGAATCGTCAAATTATGTAGAAAAGGAATTTAATGATTCGTTTGTAACGTCGAATTCCATTTTAAATAATCAAAAGTATTACGGTATTATGAATAATAATTCTGATAGAGGTGACGATGTTGATTATTACGTATTTAATGCAGTTACTGATGGCGCTATAAAAATGGAATTTGAGCATGATTACTCATCTGGCGGGTTTATAATAGATTTTTTTGTATATGATGATTATACCTATAAATCTGTTGATTCATTTGAAGTAGAATTGGATTCGAAAACAAAAGTAGAACGATATTATTATGATATAAAAAAAGGTAAGAATTATTATTTTAAGATATATGGAAATTATTATTGTGGTTCAGAAAAATATTCATTTAAGGTATTTAATAAAAGAATAGGAAAGTATTCTAGTCAAGTTATTAAAGCTATGGATGATGAAAAGAATATTGATGAAATAAAGTTTGGAAAATTGAAATTTAATACTGATGGAGTTAAGAATAATGAAATAGAACTTAAATGGAAAAAAGTACCTAGCGCAAAATGGTATGTGATTTATGGAAATGAATGTGGTAAAGGAAAAAAATATAAGTATATAAAGAGTGTTAGCAAATTAAAATGTAAGGTTAAAAAGATTGATGGAATAAAAATAAAGAAAGCAAAGAATTATAAATTTACATGCCTTGCAATAGATGAATTTGGAAGTGTAATAACAGCAGCTAAGACTGTACATGTTTCAACTACTGGAGGAAAGTTAGGAAATATTAAGGAAATAAATCTTACAAATATAAATAATAAAAAACTAAATATGAAAACAGGAGGAACATACACGGTCAAGTATAAATTGAATAAACCTAAGAAAAAGATTATTGCAGATCATAGAGGCGTAAGGTTTGAGTCTAGCAATTCTAAAATTGCAAAAGTAGATGCTAAAAAGGGAAAGATAACTGCTGTTAAAAAAGGTGGTTGTAAGATATTTGTTTATACACAAAACGGATGTTATAGAGTTATAAGTTTGAAGGTAGAGTAGAAAATTAGGAGGTCTAGGTTATGTTTACAAGATTATTACAAGCAATTATGGGAATAGTAGTTATATGTATTATTATTATTGGGATATATATTGGAATTAATTCAGATGGTAGTGGTGGTATCGGTGGATTGATTTTTATGTTGGGAACAATATTGTGCTCGGCATGGATAGGAGCACAGGTGGAAATGATGGCAAATATATTGGATATTAAAGAAATGTTGATGGGGATGAATTTAAATAATAAAAATTCAATAAATAATGGAATGAATTATTACAATGGTAAGAAAGTATTTACATATGATGATGTGAGAAGACAAAATGGACAGCAGGCAACGACATTTAATGGTCCAGTGCAAAAGGAACAAGAGATGACAGCGTTAGAAAAATTAATGCAAACTGAAAATAAGATAGGAGAACCTTGGCTATGTACAAAATGTAAGGAAAAGAATTCTGCAGATTCATTGTTTTGTCAGAATTGTGGAAATAAGAGGTAGTTTTTGATGGTTATACTGATAGTAGGTTTGAAAATTTTTTTTGCAATAATAATAAAGAATAAAGCGAGTGAAAAAGGCTATAGTTCTTTTGGATGGTTAATATATGGATTTATTTTTACAATTATTGCATTTATACATATTAATGTAATGGAAGGACATGGTATGAGATGATTCGATGAGTGGGGAGAAAAAATATGATATGTAGAATGTGTGGTAAGTACAATGAGGAATCTGCAAAATATTGTAAACAGTGCGGAGCAAAATTAAAATTTGATGAAAAAAATAGTGGTGATGTAAAAAATGTTAAATCTAGAATGATTATTAATAAAAAAATATTATCAATTGTAATAGTAGGAGTTTTAATCGTTGGTACTATATTATTAAATATTATAAAAAAGAATAATCATAGCGAGGGAAAAAGTTACGCTGTTCAAGAACAAGAAATAAAAAAAATAGATAATAAGAAAGAGGTTGATAATGGAATCATAGTATCGTCACAAAACAGTGATAATGAAAAAAATGAGGAGAAAAAAGCGTTTGATAATGTGTATTTAATAGAATACTTATTAATCGCAAATTATGTAAAAGAAGGAGATGAAAAATTATATGATGTTTTTCCAGAAGGTATAGATGCTCCTATAGAGGTATTTAGTGGATTTGAAGTTTTAGATATAGATGCTGATGGATATGACGAATTAATAACAGATTCACTAAGAACAAATGATGATTCAGCTAGACATACGTTATCAACATTTGATGCAAATGACAAGATATGTAGTTATTGGTCGGATTATAGCGCAGCAGGCGGTATTGATTTTGAAATAATTGATAATGATAAAACATATATAAAAAAAGATTATAATACTGTTGGTGTTGTTGAAGATAGTATGAATGTATGGACTAAAAATGGATGGAAACTAGAAAATTCGTTGTATATGTGGAAGGATTGGGATAATGATGAATGGATTGGTGAAAATCCTACATGGGAAGGAAAAGAAATAGATAGAGAGGAATGGGTAAAAAAAAGATCTGATTTAAAGATTAGAACTATAGATAATGAATTGCAGCAATATATTTCGATTGAAACAGATGTTGATATTGATTCTATAACTACGGCTATATATGATTATTTAAAAAATACAAGGAAACTTAATGTTTTTGAGGTTGATAATCCAACAAATAGTGAGAGATATATTATAGTTGATAGCTATTTTATAAATGCTTGGAATGATGTTAAAGAAGCTGATCATAATGGTGATGAAATGTTTGATGATTCTAGTTTGATGGATTGTGAAGATATTATAATTATAAGAAATAATAATAATAAAACTATGATTTCCTCGATGAAATTGGAACATAATTTATGTAAAGATTTGTATGATATAAAAAATTGTTATTATGATGAAGGTATAGTAATTGAGGATAGTGAAACAGGATACATTTATTGCTATATAGAAGATAGTTTAAGTTATGTTGGTAAAACAAAGTACTCGGATAATGAAAATGCAATAATGAATAGTAAATGGTATGGGTTTATGACAGGAACAGATTCCATACTGGAGTATACTTTTTTAAAGGATGGAAAAGTTAATTTTAATGAATATCAAAATAATAAATTGATAGAAAGTAACATATATTTTTGGAATGAAGTAGAAGAGGAAAATGGAGTTTGCGTTTTGGTTAATTTAGGCCAGGATGGTTTTTATTTTACATATGATGATGATAAGAATATTTTAGTAGAAGGGTATTCGGCTTGTAGTGATGAAGAAATAGAACAAAAAATTTTAGATGGAATAGGTATTATGATTCCTTTTAATGGTTTGCCAAGTTACGAGCAATTATCAAAACAACAAGAAAAAATAAGTAATGAAGTATCAAAAAAATATTATAGTGGTAATTTGCCTTATATGATTGATTTTGAGGATTTTGTTTTGACCATGTACGATTGTGATACCATAGAGGCAAAAAAAGAATTGAGAAAGATTTTTGGATATAATAATGGAAAAATTAAAGAAGATGTTTCTTCTGATGGAGAAAGTAAATTTATAACTATATCTGATTTTGTTACAAAACCAAACATACTAGGAAATGCATGTGACAAAATAACAATTGTTGTTCCGTATGATAATGATATAGTTGAAGAAATAGATATAGATTTACAAGAAGATGAAAATAAAGAGGTTACGTCAAAAGAGGCAAAGAAAGCATTTGATACGTTTAGTACAACGTTCACTAATGAATATGGAGAAGGAATATATCATGATAATGAATATGTATGGACGATTGAGGAAGTGGACGAATGGAATAATACAAGAATTGGAAATATATGGTTAGCATGGGGAGAAAATCTATGGGATTATCAAGGTTATAATAATTGTTTATTGGGAATTAAGAAATAATTATTATATGAATAGAGTTTGATATATCAGAATAGGATTGGAGGGATTAAATGAAAAAGTTTTATATATTATGTTTATGGATATGTATTATTTGTTGCGTTAATAGAAATAATTGTATTTATGCAGAAAACGTAAATTATAAATTGGAATGTACAGATGGAACAATTATAGATTCAACTCCGAATGGAGTAGTAAAGTTGAATGTTATTATATTTGGGAGAATAGGCTGTTATAACACCAAAACTGTATTAGAAAATCTTAAATATACAAAATATATAAATGATGAAAGAGTCAATTTTATATATGTGGATTCAGATCAAGCAAATATTGAAGATATTTCTATGTTTGAAAAACAAATTAATAATAGTAATGTAAAGTTTTGTAGATGCGATAATAGCATGATAATGTGGCGAATGATGGGAATTAGTTCAGTTACATTTCCGGCAATAGCATATGTTGATACGACGGGGAGTGTTAGAGATAAAAGTACGTACATAGTATCTAAATCTACAATGGATAGAGCTATTTCGAATATATTAGGTGAAGAGATGTATGATACTAATTTCGAGGTTTGGACATATGGAGCTTTGCTACAAAATGATGCTAGAAATATGTTAAATCTGATAAATGACTTTAGACATTCAGAAGATGCTTGGTATTGGGATGAAGATGATTCAAGAAAAATAAAATGTGATAATTTAAATTCATTAACATATGATTATGAATTAGAAAAAGTCGCTGTAACGAGAGTAATAGAAATCACGGCTTATTTTGAACACGAAAGACCAAATGGAGAAATGTTTGATAGTGCATATCCATCTGATATTACATATATGTGTAAAGGAGAAAACATTGCATCTGGATATGAGGATGAAAAAGCAGTTTTTGAGGCGTGGAAAGAAGAAAATGAAAAATATGATGGACAAGGACATAGAAGAAACATGCTTGAAAAAGACTATAATGCGATAGGAATAGCATGTTTCGTGGTTAATGGAAGATATTTTTGGGTACAAGAGTTTGGATATGTAGATAAATTTACAAGTGATCAAAAACAAAAGAAAAATTATGATGAAACATATAAAAAATATAGTTTGAAAATTTCCGATGAAATAATGAAATTAGATGAGGCTTATTGTGTTGGAGATTGCGTTAATGTACCGTTTCAAGATAAATATGTTGATAATCTTAGATTATATTGTTATGGGAAATATTCATATATTCAATTATATTTTCCGACTATATATTATGTAGAGAATAGTAATATTGTGAAGTGTAATGAAGAAGGTGAATTATTTGGCCTTAAGGAAGGAATTACTACAATTACTCTTAAAGCAAAAATATCTGGTAATTTTGTTTATGAGAAAAAAGTAAAAGTAATTGTTAATAAGAAGGATATAGCAGAGGCTTATCTGGATATAGACGATGATGAAGATGATTATGAATATACTGGAAAGCCTATAAGACCAGATTTTTTTGTGAGTTATGACTATATCGAATTGAAAGAGGGAATTGATTATGAGGTTGAGTATAAAAATAATGTTGGACCGGGAAAATGTGAATTTATAATTCGTGGTATTGGAAGATTTAAAGGTGTTTTATATGGATCCTTTTATATTAAGAAATCTGAATTGTGGTATGAAAAAGAGAATAGAGTAGATATTTCAGAAGTTATTAACGCACTTAATAAAGAAAAATTATTAAAGCAAATTGAGTTTGGAAAATTGAAGTTTAATACTAACGGAATTAAGGAGAATTCAGTTGGACTTAAGTGGAAGAAAGTTGCTAGTGCTAAGAAGTATGTTATTTATGGTAATGTATGCGGAAAGGGCAAAAAGTATATAAAGATTGCAACTGTAAATAAACTAAAGTATGTGATTAAAAAGATATCGGGCAAGAAACTAAAAAAGGGAACTAATTATAAATTTACTTGTTTGGCGTTAGATAAGGATGGTAAAGTTATTACAGCTGCTAAGGCAGTTCATGTTGTAACAGCAGGTGGAAAATTTGGTAATGTTAAAGAATTAAATCTTACAAATGTTGTTAATAAGAAATTAACATTAAAGAAAGGAAAAACATTTATAGTTAAATTCAAAATTAATATTCCTAAAGGAAAGAGTATAGCCAATCATCGTGGAGTTAGATTTGAATCAAGTGATATGGACATTGCTAAAGTTGATGTTAAGAACGGAAAAATCATTGCTAAAAAGAAAGGTAAGTGTAAAATCTTTGTTTATACTCAAAATGGATGCTATAGGGTAGTTAGTTTGAAGGTTAATTAATGGGAGAGTGGTATGATATGAAAAAAATTATTTTTTATTTGTGTTTATTATTTATAATATTTAATGGTTCGAATCAATGTATATTTGCGGCTTCAAATTCAGGTAAATGTGGGGAAAATGTTAATTGGTATTATAATTTAGAAACAAAAGAATTATTGATACAAGGTAAAGGAGCAACATATAATTATTCAACGAACCATGAAGCTGGAGAATATACTCTTGATGAATGGAATAGTTTTGAACCAGATGTAGATGATTACAAGTTTCATAATGGTGCGGTTAAACCTAGACCATGGCACGATTGTGATATTAAAAAAATAGTAATAAAAGAAGGAATTACGGAAATTAAAGCCTGTACTTTTCATGGAATGGATAATTTAGAAGAGGTTGAACTACCTAGTACGCTTAAGATTATAGGAAATAGTGCATTTGGAGCTACTGGTTTAAAGAGGATAAATATTCCAGATAGTGTTTTGGGGATAAAAGGAATGGCATTTTTGGGATGCTCAAATTTAAAGACAGTAAGAATTGGTAAAAATGTTGAAAAAATTGGAGAATCCGCGTTTGATAGTTCTGGCTTAACTAAATTAGTTTTGTACGATAAAATACAGCAGATTGATAATGAAGCTTTTTCTGGTTGCACAAATTTAACTGAGGTTGATTTGAAAAGATGTGTAAAATTGATTCGAATTGAACCAAGTGTTTTTAACTATTGTGTAAAACTTAAGAGTATTGTGCTTCCAAAAAGCATAAAAGACATATCAGAATCTGCATTTGCTGATTGTGAAGCTCTTAATAATGTTAATTTGAATGAGTTGGAGTTAGAGAATATAAAAAGAAGTGCTTTTGAAAAATGCATATCTTTAAAAAATATTGTTATAAATAAGAAAGTAACTAAAATTGGAGAAAGAGCATTTTATGGATGTAAAAAATTAAAGAAAATAGTTATAAAGACATCTAAACTGAAAAAAATAGGTGCTAATGCTTTTGAAGGTATCAATTCGAAAGCAAAATTTAAAGTACCAAAGAAGAAAATAAAACCATATAAGAAACTTATAAAAAAAGCTAAAGCACCGAAGAAATGTAAAATAACAAAATAGTAGTTTGAAAAAAAGTTTTATATATTTGATTGTATTAATGGAGGGCAGAGACTTAGGTCTCTGCCCTTTTATATGTGGATATGGTATAATATTATTAATGTTTATATCAGGAGAGGTCAATATGGGAAAGAAGAAGAGAGTATTAATTGGAATATGTATATTTTTAGTATTGGTTGTTGGATATGCAACTTATTATTTGAATACATATTATAGATCAAGTGAAGAGGCGGATAAATTTATTAGGAGTGATGATCAAGTTGCTGTTAAAGAGATTAAGGAAGGTTATTTCTTTGATGGACCTGGTGATGATAAGGCATTGATTTTTTATCCGGGAGGTAAGGTTGAAACAAAGGCATATGCAAGACTGATGAATAAGCTCGCAAAGGAGGGGATTGACACATTCCTTTTGGATATGCCTTTTCATCTTGCAGTACTTAATAAAAATGCAGCGGATAAAATTATTAGTAAGTATCAATATGATACTTACTATATGGGTGGACATTCACTAGGTGGTGTGATGGCAATTGATTATGCAAATGATAATAGTGAAAAAATAGATGGTGTTTTTTTGCTTGCTGCTTATCCAAATAAAAAGATAGATGGCCATTTTAATGTGTTAAGTATATATGGAAGTAATGATAAAGTACTTAATATGAAAAAATATGAAAAGGCAGAAGAGAATTATTATGAGCAATTTATTGATTATGAAAAAATAGATGAAATTAGTTCTGATTTATTTACTAAAAAGTTTTTTAAAGAAATAGTAATTGATGGTGGTAATCATGCGTCATTTGCTGATTATGGAAAGCAAAAGGGTGATGGAGAAGCAACAATTAGTGTTGAGGAACAGGT
>OCTX012135281.1_pt1 | contig 12397 bp, 5 predicted proteins | sample 1539691 | NCBI WGS metagenome assembly OCTX01 (sample SAMN02144231, study PRJEB22623) | gut metagenome | biome: sheep rumen | host: Ovis aries | place: New Zealand
AAGTAAATCATTACTCATAGATAAAAGAAATTTTTTAATTGTTAAACTTAAAGTTATCTGGTCTCTTGACGTGTTTTTCATGAGTCTAGCACTTAGCTCATGCTCTCTCGTCTTAGGCAGTGCAAAGGTACAAAAATTATACGAGCTATTTGCAGTTTCCAGCCGTTTTTGTCTGTTAATATATGTTATTTTGACGCTTCACCTTCCCACCTTATTTATTTATAGGTGAGGTCTGGGTTAGGTCTAGGTTAGGTCTCAAAATAGACCTAACCCGCCTCAATCCCTTTGTACATCAGCATTTGAAGCCTGTTGGGTTAGGGGTTAGGTCTAATTACAAAAATCGGCAAATGAGCAACAAAGATATACGCTTCTCGCATCATACATATAGGCTACTCACATGCAACATAGCCTATATGTACATCGTCGATATAGGCTCCGCACCATGTCGATATAGGCTCCGCACCATGTCGATATAGGCTCCGCATGATGTCGATATTGGCAACTTATGCGGAGTTAATCCTTACGCGTACCTTATTATATATATAGAACATTTCCTTGTCTTCCGTTCTACCACACCAAAATGGCTTAACGAAATGAAACATTTTCGCGTTAATTATGCATCATTTTGGCATATAAATACGACAAAAGATAAAAAAAAGAGCATAAAAAGTCAATTTTTACATATTTTATTTGTTGTTTACAAATGAAAGCATTATCTTTGCACGGAGTTTTCCTTAAAAGGGATTATTGGCTCCGTACCCTTAGGGGACCAGCCAGCGAGTAGTGAACAATTTATTTTTTAATATATTTATTAATAACAAGAGAGTGTTTATGGAAAAAAGACTAATGATGTTTTTGGCCGCGCTCTTCCTCATGGTAGGAACGGCATTGGCCCAGACAAAAGTTAATGGTACCGTGACCTCACAGGACGATGGACAGCCCGTTATCGGTGCTTCTGTTCTCGTAGTAGGTACACAGGTAGGTACTGTAACAGACGTTAATGGTCGCTTCGAATTGACAGTACCCGCTGGCAAGAAGACCCTGCGTATCACTTATGTTGGTATGGAGCCTATTGAGGTAAGTGCACGCCCCAACATGCGTATCATGCTGACCAGCGATCAGAAGGCTTTGGACGAGGTAATCGTCGTTGCCTATGGTACACAGAAAAAATCGTCATTCACGGGTTCTGCTGCTGTTGTAGGGGCTGATGAGATTGGTAAGGTACAGGTGACAAACCCTGTAGATGCCTTGAAGGGTAAGGCTGCAGGTGTGCAAATCAACACTATTTCCGGTCAGCCAGGTGAGGTTCCAAGTATTCGAATTCGTGGTGTGAACTCTATCAATGCAGATAGCAATCCTTTGATTGTTGTCGACGGTTCTCCCTACGATGGTTCACTGAATGATATCAACCCCACCGATGTTGAGTCAATGACAGTGCTGAAGGATGCTGCCTCAACTTCACTGTATGGTGCACGTGGTGGTAACGGTGTTATTTTGATTACCACAAAGAGAGGTAAGCATGGCGAGAGTGCTAAGATTACTTTTGATGCAAAGTGGGGTTCTAACCAGAAGGCTATTCCTAACTACAACACGATTACCAGTCCTGCCAAGTACTATGAGATGTGGTATGCAGGATTGTATAACTACGCTCATAATGCCTTTGGATATGGTGCGAATCAAGCTTGGTCATGGGCTAATAGTAAACTTACAGGATCAGATTCATATGGCTTGGGATACAACGTCTACACAGTGCCAAATGGACAGCAACTTATTGGTACTGATGGCAAATTGAATCCCAACGCCACACTGGGACGTGTGATAAGTTACAAAGGGAATGAATATCTGTTGACTCCCGATGACTGGATGGATGAGACCTATAATAATGGTTTGCGACAGGAGTACACAGTAAGTGCAACAGGTGCTTCGGACCGTTCTAATTTCTATATCTCCGCAAACTATCTGTCAAATGAAGGTATCACCTTGAGTTCAGACTATAAACGTTTTACAGGCCGTTTGAAGGGTGACTATCAGTTGAAAGAATGGTTGAAAGTTGGTGGTAATGTTGCTTACTCGCATTGGAATCGTAATTACTTAGGTGATGACGGTGAGGCTGGATCGTCAGGTAATGCCTTTGCTACAGCTAACATGGGTCCAATCTATCCAGTATATCTCCGTGATAAGAATGGAAACAAGATTTATGACCCCACTTCACGATTGGATTTCTATGATTATGGTGATGGAAGCATCAACGGTCAGATTCGTCCTTACCTGACTCAGTCAAACCCGCTTTCAGCAAACCAATTGGATACCCGTCATACAGAAGGAAACTCTGTAAACGCCACGGGTGAGATTGAAGTTCGTTTGCCTTACGGTTTTACTATTACTTCTATCAACAACGTCTATTTGCGCGAGTGGCGTTATACAAACACCACTAACCCATTCTTCGGTCAGTATGCTTCTGCAAAGGGTATGGTTACCAAGGAGCATGAGCGCGTTTGGAGTTACAATTACCAGCAGCGTTTGAACTGGCGCAGAAAGTTCGGTTTACATGAGATTGAGGCAATGGGCGCTCATGAGTATTACCGTTCTTATGGTTACGATCTTTGGGCATCAAAACAGAATCAGTTCTCAGTGAACAACAAAGAACTGGCTGGTGCTGTTGTTATGGGTTCTGCAAACTCTAGCATGAGTGATTATAACGACGAACGTTGGATTGGCCGTGCTCAATATAATTATGATGACCGTTACTATGTACACGCATCAGTAACACATGAGGCTTCATCACGTTTCCATCCTGACAACCGCTGGGGTACATTCTGGTCACTGGGTGGCGCTTGGATGATTAGCAAAGAAAAATGGTTTAATGTTAAGTGGATTGATGAATTGAAGTTCAAAGCCTCTTATGGTGAGAATGGTAATGACCAGATTGGTTCATACCAGTATATCCAGTACTACAGCATCGCCAACTCTAATGACAATGTATCACTTGTTCCTAGCTCATTAGGTAATAAGGATATCTCATGGGAGAAGAACGCCAAGTTCAACATTGGTTTTGATTTTGCGTTATTCCATAATCGTCTGACTGGTAGTATCGAGTACTATTCCAATAAGACTAACGATATGTTGTCGTGGTATCCTCTGCCTGCTTCTTTCGGTTTCACAGGTTATTATTCCAATATAGGTAACATGAGGAACAATGGTTTGGAGATTGATCTTCACTATAATGTTATCCGTAATCGTGACTTAAATTGGAATGTCTATGCTAACATGACAACCAACCACAACGAAATTACTTCGTTGCCAGATGTACGTAAGACTTGGTATGATGCTATTCAGTCTTCAGGTTACAGCAGTGGAAGCTATTTCTACCAAGAAGGTGAATCTCGTTATAGCTATTACACACGTCGTTATGCCGGTGTTTATAACGAGCAGACTTATGCTTCCACAGGCGATACTAAGTTTGATCCTTCAAAAGCTGGTATGGCACTCTACTACTGTAATGTTTATGAAACACGTATTGTAAAGGATGCTACAGGTTCTGAGGAAGAGAAGACTGTTTACTACGATAAGGATTGGAACGTGATAGAGGATCCTGATAATTATCTTTATGAGAAGCGCCGTAAGAAAGTGGGTGAGAAGACTACCACAACTTATAGTGAGGCTGATGACTATGCTGTAGGTGATGTTCTGCCTGATGTATATGGTGGTTTTGGTACCAGCGTTTCTTGGAAGGGAATTGATTTCTCAGTTGACTTCCAGTATCAGTTGGGTGGTAAAGTTTACGACAGTGCATACGCTAGTCTGATGGTTGGTCCTGGTGGTAGCACTGGTTCAAGCGCAGGTTTTGCTATGCATGCTGACCTGTTGAATGCCTATAGTGCTACAAACACAGGCTCTGACACTCCACGTCTGCAGTATAATGACACTTATGCAGCTTCAGCTTCAGACCGCTTCCTCACCAGTGCTTCTTATCTCTCACTGCAGAATATTACGTTAGGTTATACTCTGCCGAAGAAATGGACATCAAAGATTGGTCTAGAGAAGGTACGTATCTATGGCGTAGCTGACAATGTTTGGGTATGGTCAAAGCGTCAGGGTCTCGATCCACGCGCAAGTATTACAGGTGCTAGCGGAAACGGTTACTACGCACCCATCCGTACTATCACTGGTGGTATTTCGGTTACTTTCTAAGACGAATGATTGTTGAAAGATATAAAGAGACTTCAGAATATGAAAAGAACAAATAAAACATTATCTATCATTGCAGCTGCTGCATTTGGCCTGACGGTACTGAACAGCTGTATTGAAGAGACGGAACCCACAACCGTGGCTACCGTGGATCAAATTTCCAATTCATCATCAGCAGCAGATGCGATGGCGATGGCTATGCCAGCTTATTTCAACAAAGTGTGGGATGAAGACCGCCACTTCTCGTTCGGTTATGGTGCTCAGATGCACATCCGTGATGTCATGACAGGCGACATGTCAAAGAATCTTCTAAGCGGATATAACTGGTTTACAAACTGGACCGTAGATAAGTATATGGGTGATGGCTGGATTTATGGGCAATTCACTTGGAACTATTACTATGGCTTCATCCTTACCGCTAATACTACTGTAGGTGGTATCAATCCTGAGTCTGCCACAGCCGGTCAGCTAGGATTCTTAGGAGCTGGTTATGCTTTTCGCGCCATGCTTTATCTGGATATGGCACGTATGTATGAGTTCCTGCCTAACGAGATTTTCCCTGATGGCAAGAATTCTGACGGTAATGTCGTTACGAACCTCACAATCCCTATTGTGAAGGCCGAGATGACAAAAGAGGAAGCGACTAACAATCCTCGTGCTACTCGTGAGGAAATGGCCGAGTTCATTGAAAGCGATTTGAATAAGGCTGAAGAGTATATTCCCAATCTGACTACTACAAATGGTAAAACTTTGCCTGACTTGGCTTGTGTCTATGGTTTGAAGGCACGACTCTACATGTGGCTTGAGAACTATCCTAAGGCTCAAGAATATGCACGCAAGGCCATCAATGCCTCTAAAGTTGGCCCTATGACCGAAGAGCAGGCTTTGAATACCACTACAGGTTTCAACGTAGTTGATCCTTGGATGTGGGGTGCTCAGCAGACTAAAGAGGATGGAGCTGTTCAGACGGGTATCATCAACTGGACTTCGTGGGCAAGTAGCGAGACCACTTTTGGCTATTGCGGAACAGCAACAGGTCAGTATTCTATAATTGATAGGAGTATGTATGAGCGTATCGGTGATAGCGACTGGCGTAAACTGATGTTCAAAGCTCCCGCTGGTTCTCCACTTGCAGGAATGGTTCGATACATTAATCCTAGCTATGCAACTTCAGAATCAGTTCCTAATTATACTATGGTAAAGTTCCGTCCAGCTAACGGTAATGCTGCCGACTATACTGTAGGAGCTTCTTCGGCTTATCCTATTATGCGTGTAGAGGAAATGTACTTCATCGAGGCTGAGGCTGCAGCTCATCAGAATCCCACTCAGGGCCAGCAGCTCATCAATGACTTCATGACGCAATATCGTGATCCCCTGTACAAAACAAATAAAACTGGTGATGCACTGATTGAGGAAATTGTCTTCCAGAAGCGAGTTGAACTTATCGGTGAAGGTCAGACATTCTTTGATATCAAGCGTCTGAATTATTCTGTAACCCGCGGTTATAAAGGTACTAACTGGGAACAGGATGCCCGCTTTAACACTAATGGACGTCCAGCATGGATGAACTTTGTCATGGTACGTACGGAGAGGAATAACAATCCTGCTGTTAACGGTTGGAATAATCCTGATCCGTCTGATAAATATACTCCTTGGACTGAAGACTAATATAATATAGGTATAACGAATAAACTTACAGAAATTATGAATAAAATATTTCAATATGCCTACGTTGCGCTGCTGGGTATGATGTCCATCATCATCAGCTCATGTACAGACTCCTACAGCTACGATGCTGCTAGTGTCAGTGGCGAGCAAGTATTCTTCAGCAACGTTCTCCCGTCACAATACGAGATTTCAACAACAGGCAATAGTTTTACGGTTCCCGTGTCACGTTACAGCAAAGGTGGAGCACTGAATGTACCTTTGACGGTCACGATGAGCGATGGTTCCATTTTCAGTGTTCCGGCTTCTGTCAACTTTGCTGATGGTCAGGAGACCGCCGACCTTGTGGTAAGTTATGACGCCTCTAAAATTGTGTATGGTAAGTATGATACCATTACAGTTGCTATTAATGATCCGGCAATAACCACACCTTATGGTATCAGTGTCTATAAGTTCACAGCTGGTATTACAGAGTGGATAAAGATGAATAGCAAAGGTAAATTGCGCGATGACATGATTGGTAGTCTTTATAGTGTAGGTAATGAGATTTGGGATGTTGATATTTATCGCAGTGCTATCACTCCTGGGCGTTATCTTGTTCATACTCCTTATGGACCAGAGTCTGGCTTCGTCAAATCTTCTCTTTGGGAAAACGATGAAGAAATACTTAAATATTGGGTTAACACAGGTAACTGTGATATGGTTATTGATGCCACAGATCCTGACTTTGTTTATTTTGAGTATTTTGACTCTGGTTTGAATAATTTGGCTGACGAAGGTATGTTGGGCATGACCTCTTATGTATGGTACTGGTTGCGTAACGGTAACGACCTGGAAACTATTAAGGCCGCTCGTCCTTCATATTTTGGAAAGCTGAAAGATAATGTGATTACATTTGAAACACCCAAAACGCTTCTCATGACTATGAATGGTGAGAATGAGTTGAAATGGTATGGCAATTCACATGGTATGATGGCTATTGCTCTGCCTGGTGGTGTATTCTCAGACTATTCTGCTTCTGTTACATATGAAGGTATCTTTACGAATCCCGCAGGAGAGGTATTTGCTATGGGTAGCTTGACGCTTGGTCCGGATGCAACCAATGTGAAGGGTATCGTTATGCCAGCCAATGTTGATGCCAACGCTGTCGCAGATGCTATTGCTGCTGGTGAGTTGGAGGCTGCAGACGTTGCTGCCGGTTCCTTCCAGTTGCCTATTTCTGAGGAAATGTCAGGTAAACTACAGATTATCATTGCCGTTATTGATGGTGAAGATGTTAAGACTGTGGCAACTGCCCCATTTGAGTACTTTGGTGCTGGTGGCAGCGGTTGGAAATCATTAGGTGTCGGTTTCTATACTGAAGATTATATCGTCTCGTATTATGGTACAAAGGATGAAGAAGGCAATTTCATTCCTTACGATCCTGAAACTTATCAGGTCGAAATTGAAGCTAACACCAAAACACCAGGTCTCTATCGCATGAAGAATGCTTATGCACCTCTTGCTGCCATGTTTGGTCTGGAAGGTGGTGATAAGGACATTGAAGTCAATGCCGAAGATCCTGCTGGTGTATATATCATGCAGCAGCCCACAGGTTTCGATGCAGGTAGTGGCGAGATGTCTATTGAGAGTCTTGGTGGATACCTTATTGCTTTGAATAGTGAAGCATCTCCTGCTGATGTTATAGCCTACTACACAGGTCTGTTTGGTACTTTGAATGCAGGTGAGATTACGTTCCCATCGACAAAATCTAACAATGGTGTTGAATATCAGGGCTATCTGTATAGGGGTGGAGAACTTCTGTACTATGGTGGAACAACTCTTGCTTCTAAGATTGTGTTGCCCAATGCTTCTGCAGCTGCAGTGGCTAAGGCAAAGCGCGCAGCCTCTGCTACCGATTTCGCACGTCGTTTGAGCGGCAAGTTCTATCAAAACGGGAGCGTAAAGGTTCAGAAGAAATTAGCAAAGAAACTTCCTTTGAAAATAGAGAAGAAACTGAAATAAGTTATTATCGTAAAATTAAGTGTGGGAACAAAAAGTTTCCACACTTTTTTTATTCTTTAATATAAATCGACAGAATAATACTCCGAATAGAAATTAATTTTCTCCGAAAGTATTTTTGTTACTCTCAGAGTTTTTACGATTTTACCCTCACATCCTCCCGTTTTCGCTCGGAAGACCTTTGTACAAAGGGGTTGAGGCACGGGAGGGATTTTTGTTATCCCTCCCGTCTGTGAATCCCAGTAAATAGTGGGCCTGCGAGCGAAAAAGGGACCAAGGGAGGGTATTTTACAATACTGGTTGGTTATTGCTCAATAAGGGGTGGTTATTGCCCAATAAGGGTTCCTTATTCCTATTAAATGTTTCTTCTTTTCCGACTAATACTAGTTTGTAGTACGTGGTGAGCGAATTCACAGTCCGAGCCGTTCGGACTGACAATCCGTCCCGACGGACTAAAATGACAAATTATCCAAAAAGGATTATCTTTTTTGGATAATTATTTGTTTGTTTCATAAATAGTTATTATCTTTGCGGTTGTAAAGGTCATTTACAACCATATAAAAACTATAAATTATGATAGAAAACCCCTTTATAACCTATGGATATGAGTCTGCAGAATACTTCTGCGACCGTAAGGAAGAAACCGAGATGCTGACATCATTGTTGACCAATGGCAATCATGTAGCTCTTATATCCCCACGACGTATGGGAAAGACAGGACTGATTCGTCATACATTCTCTCAAGAACTGATACAAGATCAATACTACACGTTCCTAATAGATATCTACGCTACAAAAAATCTTCAGGACCTTGTCTTTCAGCTGGGTAGAAGCATTGTCAACCGACTGAAGTCAAAAGGACGCGAAGCTCTTGATCGTTTCCTGATATTTGCCACCTCTTTACGTACAGGTATTTCGTTTGACGGGCAAGGTAATGCTAGTTGGAATCTTGGAGTAGGCGATATCAAGTCGCCCACCTTTACCCTTGAAGAAATTTTCAGCTATCTAAAGGCTGCTGACAGAAGATGTATAGTAGCCATTGACGAGTTTCAGGCTATTATGGACTACCCTGAACAGAACACAGAAGAGATGTTGCGTACCTACATACAAGATTGTCGCAATGCTGTCTTCATTTTTTCAGGTTCACAAAAACACATGATGAGCGAAATGTTCTCTTCGCCAGCTCGCCCATTTTATCAAAGCACCTCCATGATGTTCTTGAAACCAGTGGCACTGTCTGAATATGAGCTCTTTGCCAAATATCACTTTGAGAAAGCTCACAAACAGATTGCTGCAGATGTGGTAAAAAGTATTTATGACCTCTTTGAAGGTACAACATGGTATATCCAGAAGGTTCTTAATCAACTCTTTGCTACCTTGGACAGTGTTTCTGAAGATGATGTCGACAACGCTGTAAGGCAGATTATCTTGCAAAACGAGGAAGCATACAAGGACACTCTTTTCCAATTGACACTCAGACAGCGCGACTTGTTAGTTGCCATTGGTCGTGAAGGTAAGGCAACTCAGATAACGGGTATGGCGTTTGTCAAGCGTTACCATCTCTCATCTGCAAGCAGTGTACAAAAGGCAGCTCAGATACTGGTAGATAAACAGCTCGTCACCCAGCAACAAGGAGTTTACGAGGTATATGATAAATTCCTTGCTGAATGGATTCGGTTTTTGTAATATCATTTCGCTCGAGAATGAAAATAAATACTAATTTATTTTGCATTCTTCTCGCTTATTCGAACTCTGACTTTCGTCGAAGATACTTTCGCTCGAGAATGAAAATAAATACTAATTTATTTTGCATTCTTCTCGCTTATTCGTATCTTTGCAGCGAGAAATAGTGAAAAAGAAATATTTGGCAATTAATTATTTTATCCATATGAAGAAAAGACTATTAATAACCATGACGGCCCTGATGCTCGTCGCAGTGACGATGATGGCCGTGCCTGCTAAGCCAGGACTGAAGAAGAAAGTGACGTTGAAGGACGGTACTACGGTAGAGTTGTCGCTACGTGGCGATGAGCACTTCTCCTATTATACAGATGCAGCGGGAAAACCCTGTAAACTGAAGAATGGTGAGCTGATTACGTTAACTCACGAGGAAGTGGCAGAGCAATGGACAGCTCTGAGAGAACAGAGACTGGCCCAAGGTAATTCCTCCAGCAGAAGAGCCCGCAGGGTGGGAGAACCAGGCACGACTACAGGAAATCAAAGGGGCTTGGTTATTCTGTTGCAGTATCAGGATGTGAAATTCTCAAACGACAGTTTGACCACGAACCAAATCTTCAAGCGCTTCTTCAATGAGGAGGGCTATAAAGAGTATGGCAACGAAGGTTCGGTACGTGACTACTTTAAAAAGCAGAGTTATGGAAAACTGAACATTGACTTTGACGTGGTAGGTCCGTTTACTGTATCTCATAAGATGGAGTATTATGGCAAGCATTATACTGACGACCAAGGTAATGAAAACAATGACACTCATCCTGCAATCATGGTGGCCGAGGCTGTTGACTCCGCTTACAAGGCTGGTGTTAATTTCTCAAATTACGATTGGGATGGTGATAAGGAGGTAGATCAGGTATTTGTGATTTATGCAGGTTATGCGGAGGCTCAGGGAGCCGCTCCAGAGACAATCTGGCCCCATGAATGGTCGTTGTCTGTAGAAGGTAAAACAAAAAAATATAATGGAGTGACGATTAACACTTATGGTTGCGCATCAGAGTTAAGTGGAAAAAGCGGCTCTGACTTGGACGGCATAGGAACAGCCTGCCATGAATTTACCCACTGCTTGGGATTGCCAGATATGTATGACATACAAGGGGATAACTATGGAATGGCTTATTGGGATGTGATGTGTGCTGGCAGTTATAACGATGATTCGCATACACCAGCAGGCTATACGGCCTATGAGCGTTGGTTCTCCGGCTGGATGGAGCCAACAGAACTTAAAGAGCAGACGTCTGTTGTAGGAATGAAGCCTCTAGTAAATGAGCCTGAGGCATATATTCTCTATAATGAGAAAAACAGGAACGAGTATTATATCCTGGAGAACCGCCAACCCGTCAGTTTCGATAAAGGCCTGTATGGACATGGACTGCTCATCTATCATGTGGACTATAGTAAAACTGCCTGGACTAGTAATCAGGTTAATGTAGTGGCAAATCATCAGCGAATGGTGATCGTTCCTGCAGATAATGAATTTAATAATCTTTCAGCATTAAGTTTGGCTGGAGACCCTTGGCCAGGTACCAAAGGTAATACCATGCTGAGTAATTATAGCACACCAGCAGCTACGCTTTATAATGAAAATACGGATGGTAGCAAACTGTTGAACAAACAGATTGATAACATTACGGAGAATACAGAAACAATGACGGTATCTTTTGTGGCTTGTCGCCCAGAGATGCCTGTACCTTCTGCCGATGAAGCTACAGAACAGATTGAGGGCAATTCTTTAACCATTTCATGGCCTGCAGTTGAAAAAGCAGTAAGCTACGAGGTAGAGTGGACGATAAAGGATAAGGCTCCCAGCACTCCTGAGAAAGCCTTGATGTATGAATCGGATTTGGCTAAGTTTGAGAGTAAGTCAGCAAGCTTTAAACCCATCAAAGGCAGCCTGGATAATTACGGACTGAAAAGTTGGACAGCTGATAATCTTTTCACTACCCCCAACAAGATGCGATTTGGTACTTCTACGTCAACGGGTACACTCAAGAGTCCTTGGTGGTACACACCATCATCAACCCATGCTACACTGGTGTTGGGGGCTAATATCGTTAAGAATTCGGTCAAAGGAACTGTTACCTATTCTAACGGTGATGTGGAAGATGGATATGTCAGAGACATTGAGGAGGTCGGTGTAGAGGATTTCGAAGTTACAGGCGACCAGAAGCTAGTAGTTCATCTTAAGAACATAAATAAGGCTGCTTATCAATTCTTGATTGCTCCAAAGACTCAGATGTACCTCAACTATCTTGCTATATACGATGGCATTTGGACTGCTGAGCAGTTGGGAATTAATTCGTCAAGCGCAGTTCCTCGTCGTGCTGTTACGACAGATATACGTTCGACACCCACTAACAGCATTACTATGGAAGTGGATATTAACAAGATCTACACCTATCGCATTCGTTCATTAGACGCAGAAGGTTTTTTCTCTGCATGGAGCAGTGAAAAGACATTCGATCTTGAGACTACTGGCATCCAGAGCATCAGCACCAAGGTGAACACAGACAATACCATCCGTTACTTCGACCTGCAGGGTCGTGAGGTGAATGGTGCAACCAAGGGTCTGCTGATTCGCAAACAGGGCAATAACGTAACTAAGGTGATGGTGAAATAAAAGCCACACCTTGGTTATAGATACAACAGAAATGGGCTTCCTCATCGGAAGCCCATTCGTTTTAACCACATAATTCAGCTTATTCCTTAGGGAAGGCTGATAGCCTCTGACGGACAAACGTCAGCGCATGTGCCGCACTCTGTGCAAACATCGGGGTTGATTGAATACTTGTCGCCCTCAGAGATTGCTCCA
>OCTX011835414.1_pt1 | contig 12388 bp, 9 predicted proteins | sample 1539691 | NCBI WGS metagenome assembly OCTX01 (sample SAMN02144231, study PRJEB22623) | gut metagenome | biome: sheep rumen | host: Ovis aries | place: New Zealand
TCTATTTTTAAAATCTAGTTCTCTTTCTTCATCACTATCATTATTGAATTCTGATTCTAATAGCATTAACTTTAGTCGCCCAATAAAAGCGTTTGTACTACTGTCTTCTTTTAATGCCTTAGCTGTTTCTATAGCATTTAGTTGTAACTTTTCTTCTAAAATTTTCAGTTCAATATTTTTAATAATAGCTGCTGCTTCGAAACAATTCTCATTAGATTTGCCTTGCTCACCGCCACTACTCTTTGTATCATTTACATCAGTATTAAACTTTTTATAATCAGAAGCGTTAATCAAATAGCACTCTCCATAACCTTCACTATTGTTAGCTCCCACCCATAAGCTTTCCGCATTTATTTCAAAGTCATCCAAGCATTCAAAACAGAATGAACTTCCTGCTGATATAGCTGGTTTTGTGATTTTCCTCATATTCCATACGCCATAATAGCCTGACTGCTTCTTGCCGATGGCAAATACATTGGAACCCAATTCATTCATTGATGGTTTAATAACATTTTCCCCTACTAATTGATTTACTCTATCCTTTAGTAGTTCGCTCACTTCTTCAATATCAGTAATGTATCCATTATCATCACTAAACACAGAGTCAGATTTGAGGACAACAATTAGTTGTTCACCTTTCTCAAAGAAAACTTTTTTGTCTTCTTTTATGGTAGGTTTTTGAATAATTGAACATGTTCCGTACTGGGCTGTTTTTGACTTACCTAACTTGATAGGATTGCTTAATAATAAGTTAATCACTTCTTTTAGTTGGTTACCTTTTCCGCTAATAGTCCCTTTAAAATACTGTCCTTTAGATAAGACTTCGCTCATATACAAAAGTCTCTCCACACCCTCACCTTTTCTTCTATTGTGATAAATGACTTCTAATTCTGGCTCATATTTGTAGCAAGTCATTCCTTGTTCAGTTTGTATTAGACAGCCTAATTGATCTCTCATAGGTTTTGGAAACCCTTTGTTGGAGTCTTCATTTATCCCTATACGAATAGTATATTCTGCATTCCCATTTTCATCTTTTTTCTTATATTTACCTATGAATAAAGGAATTGGAGTGTACTCTTTATCTCCATCCTTGGATGTTGGGTATAAATTTGAAAATATTACATCACCTGTCACAAATAGTTCTTCAAACCTTTCATCTGGTTTTCCACTTTTTAAATAAGCTCCCGCCAAAGCACCTTGAATCATTTGACCTTTAATAAAAGGCATTGTTTTACTATCATTCTCAGACGACAATTGAAGTGGTTGTTCATTTCTCAAGGTATACTCTAATACATATTCCTTTTCGTCATCTAATTCTAATTCATATGAAGAATCTATAGTTTCTTTTTCATCTTGTTGAACTAAAGATACGGCAACGTTTCCAAAACCTCTATTTCTATTTAGCCCCATATGTCTTAGAGCCTTACATATATTAGACAACTTTTCCTTACTATCGTTTGATAGTCCATCTACAATAGCTTCAAAAACTAGGTTTTCATCATTAAAAGGATTGTATTGATTTACTACTCTTGTATATCTAAGAGAATTATCTTCAGCCACACCTTTTTCATCAATTCTTGTCTGCGCTACTACAGTAGTAAATTGTTCCAAAACACGCTGTGCACTAAAAGTGTTTTTTTCTGATTCAGCGTTTCTCAAATCTCTGTAAATTCTTTTGTAATTATGAATATATGCATCCCTAAAAGATAACCCTTTAGTTTGATCATCTCCTATAACGCCAAACAATTCATTTATATCCTCATCAGTAATCAAGTCACTATCCTTCAATATTAGTGCGGCATCTTTTAAGACTCCCTTTATCCTTCTGGCAGGAATGTAAGGCAATCCAACTTTGTCATAGCATACATCACTATCCACTATGCCAGCATAAGAGTATCCGGAACCAGCACAAAGATTTGATTTTAACTCTATTCTAATTACATCCATATCTTTAAACTCCTCTTATAATCTTTTAGTTTTGTCAAACCACACGTCAAACATTAAAACCATGTCATAAACTAGCTTCTTCGATGTTTCTGGATTCAGTCCATCAATATCAAAGTAGTTCTGCGCTAGGCTATGATGTGCAATTATTTTGCCTTTCTCATTTTCAAAACTAGCTTCACTATCAAATGCATGCTCCAATAATGATTTAACATTATTTCTTCCAATTTTCGGATTGTTAAGTTTATTTTTCATAAGTTCTATTTCGGACAATCCTACAACGCCCTTATCATCTATTTCTTCTAACCCTGTTATCACCCAAGGTCTACTAATCTTATCTATTCCTTCATGTTTCCTAATAGTTTCTAAGCTACTATTAATTCCTGACTGACAGTATTGAAAATCAATCCATGATGTTTCACCATCATATTCTCTGCATTTATCTTTTGCTGATTCACAACATTCTTCAGCTATGCGGTAAGCATCCGAGAAAGGTGTATGGCTGTGGAAAACACAAATACCAGCGCATGAAGAGTACCCTTTTTTATTTACTGATTCTAAATATTTTTTTGCAAGTTCAAACGCCAATCTAGCATTACAAATAAATGTTATTTCATCACCCGCTCCCACTATTGTTCGATAGCAATACTTCCACATATCGCCATTGACTTTATTGGTAGGGTTTCCATTTTTTATTTCTATTCCTGCTTTTTCAGTTAAAAAAGAATCAAGAGCATTAAAACCATCTTCCACGAAAACATTTTGAATCTCTTCAGAAAAATCTTTCAATGCCTTCGTTCCTTCATTCCAAGAAACTTTTCCACTAGAAGTACTAGCATCTAGTTTTTTTCTGATCTTCTCTCCCATATTGTTTCCATCAATGTAAACTACCGCCAAAAGACTTTCTTCGCCCTTTTCAGTAACATAATCATCCAACAGATAGTTGGTATTTTCACTACCGTTATCTTTCTTCTCGATTTTTTCTTTATATGCCTTTAGTTTTTCATCTGTTTCTATTGATACTTTTGGATCTTTATCATTAGTATCTTTATTAATTCTACTCAAAGGAAAAGATGTTTTTCTATCTACCTGAACAAAAGGAAGTACATTGCATCTATCAATACTAATATCCGTATTTTCTACTTGGCTATGTTTTCTATATAACTCTGCTCTGGTCTTTCTAAAATCATCTTCTTCCAAATTAGCATCAACATAAGAGCAAATCATATTTAGACCATAGTATTTTTCCATGATATACTTCGAAAATGCTTTATTTAGTCTTACACACGTATCTTCACTATCAAACAAAATATTTAGATTTCCGCCACCTTCATATACGATTACACCTTTTGGTTGTTCATCATTAAACAGCTGTGGAGAAAAAACTACATTGTCCGAAGCAACTATTGCTATCCCTATTTTTTTTGCTTCCTCTACTAGTGGACCTTCCGGTTTTTTTGCATCTGTAAAGAATCCATTTTCTATAATGGATGATCCTCCTACTATTTCTTTAATTTTATTAGTCCTATATATGAATTTCTGTTTTGCTCGAAAATCATATAGGGCTAATACTGGATTGCTGGTATTATTCATTTGAAATCCTTTCTATAAAATATATTTTTTATTTGCCGATTTTAGTATTATATTTGATGTTTTCTTTATCCATTACTAATTGAAAATCTGTTTTTAACCCATCTTCTTTTTTCTTTTTATTAGAATTCTTATTATTACTCTTTCTGTTATTCTTGTTGTTGCTCTTATTGTTGTTCTTATTGCTTTTCTTATTGTTATTCTTTTGATTATCTTTGTTTGCAAACTGTTCCGAATTCCAACTTGCTTTTAGTTCAAAATTCTCTTCAACGCTTTCTAAATCATCCTCTATTTCGTCTATAAAAAAATCATCCACTTTTTTGTTTAACAGAATTTCTTTGTCATTGAAACAAAGTTTTTCTTTATTCAAATCCGCAACACTTATATTACTAATATCTCTATCAACCAAACACAACTTGGTATAATTTATATTCCTACTTTCTAAAAATAGTTTGAACTTAGTAAATTGAAAAACATTTAATTTGTGCATTATAAAAAAATCTATTTGTTCTTTCTCCAATTTGGGTGCTATATATTTCATTATTTTTTTTATTTGTTTTTCCTTGCTATTCTCACTCCTAATTGATTTTTCTTCCTCCAAGGTCAAGCCCACTATGTTATACTTTTTATTATTGGTTTTTAATAAGCCTTCTGAATATCCAGTTGGGGGGGCACATGAAAAAACAAAAATAGTTCCATCTGCATTTGGTTTTTTGTTCTTCTTCTTATTTTTTTTGAAGAATTTTTCATTTGTAAAGTATTCGTTTATACATTTAGGCAAATATTGTTTTATATAGTTATCTATGCGTTTCTGCTCTTCAAAACCTATTATTTCCTCTTTTTTTTCAAAAATCTTGTCTTGCAAATTGTGTGCAAAAGTGTTTCGTATATCTTTACATGCTTTTACAGCATCTTTAGAGAATACATTTGGATTTTCTTTTGCATATTTTTTATCCATTTTTTCCATTGATTGTTGTTCGGAATCAATCCTAAATGACTCCCTCTCAACATTTTCTTTCAAAGATTGACTTATTTTTCTCGTCATTGACGCAAAGCTTCTATTAGTTTCTAGTGCAGTAGCAATTGCCATTCCGTATCTATTTTGTTTGAAATACCAATTGGATAAATTATATTGTATACAAGCTCTTTCAAATTTATCAATATCATCCATATATAATATTTTTCCTTCTACTATCGAATCAATAGTATCTTTTACATCAGAAAAACTATTAACTATAATTTCCTTGATAATCACTTTTGCGTCTTTTTCAAGAATAGTATTATCATCTTTATCTATGTCAAATTTTCTAATGGTTTGAATGGCATTGACTATATTGTTATAATCATTAAACTGCGTAGCTTTATCAAATAGTTCAAGACACTCGGCAAAAGAATCTTTCTTCTTACCATCACAAGTTAACTGTCTTAATATAGTTATAGCATTTCCCGTATTTTTAAATTCAACAATTCCATTTGTCAAATCAAGTGATTCTGTCAATAAATCAAGATTAGTTATTGGGGCCACATTATTATTATTTCCACTAATATCTAGATTCCCATAAAAGACATTCTTTAGGGAAACATCACAATCAGAAATACTCTTTATATAATTAATGGCGGTAAGATTGTAAAAAGACATAGATCTAAAGGAGTGGGTAATATCTATTGATACTTCATTTTTTCTATCAGGTTTTATAAAATCTTTTATCTGCTTAATTAATTCATAATTGTCCTCCATCTGATGTGATGTTAAACCATATTCCAAAACTATTGAGTAATACTTTCTTAAATTATTTCGTAAAAAAATATCATTTATAGATTTCTGTTTTTCCTCTATACTTTGTTTTGTTTCTTCCAAGTCAACTTCCTTGGATTCTATCTTAAGTAATTCTTTCATATCATTCTTTATGCTATCTGGTATGTTTTCCTCGCCTTGACTCTCGTTTATAATACCTTCCAAAACTAACATTTTGTAAAAAAAGGCTGTCCACATAGATGTTGAACTTCCTATAACAACAATTCTAGAATATTCTTTATTGCTCTTTAATAATGGTTCTCCCACAAAATTTGCTTCTACAACTTCATCACCTTTAAATTCATATGAATATAAGGTCTTTTTGTAGTTGATTTCACCCCTTAATATATTTTTTACTTTTTCTAGTAATTCATTATCTGACTTCGCAAATATTTGTGAATCCATATTATTTTTCTCAAATCTTCCTTTTCCTAAAGTTAAGATTAATACCTTATTAACAACGTTCTCCATTTTCTACCTCTCTTCTATCATCCCAAAACCTTGTGCGTTCTTACTTCCAATTCCAACATTTAATAGCAGCGTCAGTACTTTTGGATTTCCTATTATTTTATATTTTCCCAGCCAACCAATCATTGGGGTCTGTTTATATTTAGTGTCATACTCTTCCACTTCTTCACCCTCTAAAGGAACGATATACAAATCTGTTTTTATTTCTTCACCACATATAACCTTATACTTTCTTTTTGCATTATCATTGATTAACTCACTAAACTCATCTTCATATGGCCCGAAAAACTGCATATTTTTTCTATATCTATCTGTTCGATGTGCAATAATAGGAGAAAGAGTTTTGACCACTATCTCGCTTTGTAATGTATACACATCCTCCAAACTAGTTTCTACATCCTTGAAAGTCTTTTCTCCAAAGGTGATTCCTTCTTTTTTCAATACTCTTTGCAATTCTTTAATCCAATTACTTCTAATGCTTGCAATCGAGAATTTGATGGTACCCTTATATGTATACATTCCAACTTCTTCAGTCTTACTGCCGTTAAGTAAGCTAAAAGTAAACATCTTATATGTTCTTTTACCGTAATGATCTCCTTCGTCATGCAACCACTTTGTATATTCAGGATTACCTTTTCTACTTATGTTATAAATGGCTGCTTGCAATATTTGATGATGATTCTTCGGTAATGTTAAACTTTTATCTAGTTTAATTTTAATATTAAGTCTCATTTATCCCTCTTAATTATTAGTATTCTCTAAACCCCTCAAATTTAAAAACAGTCTTTTTTGTATTTTCACCACTATCAGTTTTTTCTTCTATCACTTCTCTTTTACTACTAGCTGAAAGGACTTTAATACCCTTCTCCTTCAAATTAGTAACAATTTGATAAGTAAGAGAAAAATCCCCAACACATAAAACTGCGCTAGGGTCATAACTCATAATTTTTTCTGTTTCTTTTTCTGCAATTGTTTTAACTTCATCACTTGAGCAAGCAGGATCCACCTGGAAAAAAGGCACATCAATAATATCGCCATATTCAGATGCCGCTTCAATTTGTTCTTTATTCCATTTAGATGAAGGATGATTAGAATAATTGACAAACATTAGATTTCCTCTTTCCACTTTTGTTTTTCTTTTTGATTTGCTTTTGAATTACGTCTTTTTTCTTTATCTTTGGCAGACTCAATAACCCCGTGCCCTGTTTGGTAGGGGTTATATTTTTCTTTTTTCTGTTTTTTGAATGTACCTACTTTTATTTTTTTCAATTTCTATATTCTTCCATCTGTTTATTTAGTTGCTTTCTTATCTTCCTCTCCCAATTTTGTCGAGTTTGAGAAAATGATTCTGGTTTTCTTCCTAAATAATTAGCCATATCCTCATTTAGTAATTTAGTTTTCAATAAATTGTAATAAATCCCCACCAGTTTTTTTAATGATTTTGGCTTGTCCTCTATTGAGTAATTGATATATTCATGTAGGAATAGCCTATCCATTAACTCTTCTTCTCTTAAAGCATAAATATCACAAATGTCCGCATCGCCAGCAGGCTCATTAGCAAAAGGTTTATTTCCTTCTTTTATTTTCAAAACTCTCAGTAGCATATTTGTTACTATAAGCCTATAGATTTTTTCCTTTTTAGATTCTCCAAAAATATTTGCTGTCAATATTAATTCGTCTAATATAGGGGATCCGCAAGCTAGAATAGCGTCTCTTTCTGTATCGCTATGTCTATCCTCTACTGTTTCATTCAAAGATATTCCGTCTTCATCTTCTGCATCCAAACTTTGAGCCAATGCTTTATATACTGCATGTTGTACAGCATTCGCAAAAGTAGAGTCTGTATGATTTTTATACTTAGGATCTTCTTTCAGTATTTCAACCACCTTATCTACTTGCAAAGTGTCACCACCAAACTTTTCTAGTAATATTTTGCTAATTGCTAGAGATAGTTTCAAAATGGTTTCAGAAACATGCAATGCATCACTATTTTGTATTTCTATTTCCAATTTTTGTTTATAAATCATCCTAAAGTAATGCATTGGCTCCGTATAGCTTTCTCCATCACTATGTTTAACTCCTGATTGGAATTTTTGAACGGTTACCTTGATTGCATCAGCGCAAGCTTTCCCATCAAATAATCTATACCCTTCTGTTATATTATCTCCTGTCATAATGGCTTTAATCACATAAAAAGCTAGGTCATCTTTAACACTATAATATAGAGACATTCTTTCACTCGGTTCTATTTTGAAAATTTTATGATTATTAAACATCTCTTCAAATATTTTTCTTTGCTTTGGACCTACTGGCTCAAGACCTGCTGTGTAATTGCTAAATCTATTAATCATAATAAAATCTTCCTTTTAACTATAATAATTACTAATCAAGAAATGTAATTGCGAGTTATTCTTTAATTAACTTATTTAAAAACTCCTCTGGATCACTTACTTTTAAGTCAGCAATATTTTTAATTGCATGATTCAAGAAAACTAGATTACTAATATCGTAGAAGTAGTTTTCGCCTTCTCTATCTTCACTGTTTTCTCTTCTCACTTCTCCGTAGTAAACACCTTGAACTTTTACATTGTCTTTTAGATATGCTAATGAATCCAGTAAATGCATCATCATCATTGACATGACCTTTGTGCCGTATGTCACACATGCATAGACATCTACATGGTTATCTACATTTTTCAAAACATCTAGAAACATTTGAATTCCAGTTATGTCTTCTTGATTTTCGGGTTCGACTATATCAACAATTGTTGCTTTTTTAATACCTGCAAACACAAGTTCATGTTTAAACATTTCTAAGTTTTTAGCAGAATCCTCATTATCATATCTAACTGTAATAACCTTTACTTCATCATCTTCTATTGCCTTTGCCTTAATCACAGGAATGATAGGAAACCTGGTTTCCATATTTGTATCAATTCCATAATCTTTCACTGATTTATAAATTTTTGGTTCTAACTTGTCTCCCATCATTGGGATATTTGTAATAAATATTTTATCCATTTAAATCTCCTTCTCTTTCTTTATATTTTTTAAGATAATTAAATTATTACTGTAATTTTGGTACACAAAAAGCCCCTTCTTAAAAGGACTATTCTTTTCGTATTATTTCCGCACAAATTTTACTCTTCTATTGTACTATTTTAGCCCTGTTAATTCCATATTAAATTTACGATTATTCTACATTTATTAAGTTCACCTCCATTTCTTCTAAACCACTATTATCAACCATAGTCTTTGGTTTTACGTAGATAATCTTTGCGTATCTAGCAATCAACCCTTCGTCCATAACATATTCTGCTACATTTTTTTGTTGGTGATCTGCAAAAGTCTCAAGTAAATCCTTTACCAAAACATCGTAGTCTTCCACAGATGCTATGTGTTGCTCGTCTGCCACCCGGTCTTTTAAAGTATCCATGCGATAAACTGTATGTCCAAGATTCTCCGCTAAAAGTATTCTAGATACATCGCACACTTTTCTAATAATGGCATTGTTAGTTTCTTGGTTTATACTTTCTGCATAATCAAACACTACCATTATGGAATTATCATTAGGAGTATCTAGTTCCTTTACATATAGACTGTCGACAGTTTTAGCAGATAAATTCCAGTGAATGTTTTTGATGCTGTCTCCTTGAGCGTACTCGCGAATCTGTAAAACCTCCGACACATCATTGCCCACTACATGCTTATAAGTTAACTCTTCTCCCTCTGATAGTAGATCGTCCATTTCTGCCAAAGCAGTTTTGCTCTCATCTGGATACACATATACTACTCCCTTGGTGTTCACCTTCTTCTTCAAGTATGTGAAATCAAACCAGTCATAAACTCTGCACTCTTCCACGCTCAAGTCTATTCTTCCGCAATATTTGCTATCAATCGGAATCCTTATAGGTTCTACATTCTTAACAATTCTAGCTCTGATAGATATGTCAAATGACTTAGCTTCTTTTGTGCCAAAAACCACATTTTCGCATCTAACAATACTTTCTACATGATTAGTTGGAAGAATGCCTTTGTTTTTTGGAGTAACTATAATATAGTTCTGATCATTTGCCTGGTCATAGTTTATTTCATAGGTAATGTCTAATGTCGCTCTTACTATAAAGTTAATAAGCACTACGAGAACTAGTGCTGATGCAAATGCGATAGTTGCATACAAAGACATTTTTTGATTTGTACTTATGTAAACCACTACTAAAATGCCCAGTACTCCCAAATATCCTATTCTTTTTGCAACTCTTTTAATCTTATTTTTCTTCATTTACATCACCTTAACCCTTCCCAAATAATCATTTTTACTTTTCTAAATATTCTTACTTTTTCCCAAGTTTCATCCTTTATTACATTCATTCTATTCAATATCTGCTTTGAATCATTTTCTGTTATTTCATATTTGCTGAATTTGATTTTTTCAAGTAATTCTATCTCGTCCTCATCCAGTTTTTCTTTCAAGCTATAACCTGATACTTTGCACAACTGTTCCATATACTTTGTAGCCTCACCCACTCTTATATCTAGATCATCTGATTTTAAGTTTTTGTTTCTTCTATATACAAGTAGAATTTTTCTAACTGTTAGAAATGCTATGAAGATAAGGATTATAACTAGAACTACAATTCCTACTATTGCCATAATCTCTTTTATTTCCTGTTTAATATCTTTTTGTCTTCGTGCTTTAGCAGCTCCGCCTGATCCTCCACCGCCCATTGGTGGTTCCACGCTAGACATTGAGTTTCCACCGCCTTCATTGTCTTCCTTGTAGAAACCCGGAGTTACTTCTACAGGAATGAATCCCATTCCATTCATATATACTTCAACCCAAGCATGAGCGTTCCTATTAGTTATTTTTATATCGTTCTGTTTTTTTACGTTTGATGTATAGTAACCCTCCACATATCTAGCTGGAATTCCGTAATATCTAAACATCAATGTTGCAATACTAGAAAATTGAGGTGAGAAACCTCTTTTATCTTTTAGTAATACTTGCTCTAAGTAATTAACATTTGAATTGTATTCTTTTACCTTTCTTGAATATTTAATCTGCTCCTTCAAATAACTTCTGATTACAGATATTGCATCGTGCACGTTTGAATTGCACTTAGGAATATTAGATGCTAACACTTTCTTTTCATGCTGAGGAATAGAAACATATGCTTTCTTTGCAAAGTAACGGTAATTGTTTTCGCCATTCACAAAATCTTCTTGAGCTGATGTATTCCATTTTCCTTTAGATAACCAATCTACATCTATATAATCTAGGTAATTGTCATCCTTAATAGATGTTGTTGTGAATGAATATTTATCTGTTTTTGTAAATAATGATGCAACGAAATTAACATCCTTTTTAGGAGCAATCAAAGTTTTTCTATTTCTCAAAGTCTCTGTCACATACTGATACTTCTGCGAAGCACTTTTATTATCAACTATTACACGATTTTCTATTACATCTTCTATTTCCATTTCTTTGGCATCTACTGTGTTGTAAATGAAGTTAGCTGTTAACTCTAGCGGATATGCTCCTGTAGAACCAGTCCAATCCAAAAGACCATCAAACTCTCCACCATAAGCATTCTCATCAATATTCACCCAGCCTTTAGTTGTGTACTTACTTCCCACATATCCTTTCAAATGCAATGCCATGGGTTGATCCATTTTGACTTTTAGTTTTGTCTCAGAATCAGCTGCTGGATGTTCGTGAAATCTCTTGAAAATTCCCTCAGGGTAGTCACTTTTTCCAAAGTAAATATTTCCCAATCTATAAGAAACTTCATCTCTGAAGTCATCAACGCTTTCTATTTTAAATTCACTGACAAATAAAATTACTCCTGTTGAAATCACTGCAAATACTAACGCAAAAATCCAAACTGCCACCACTCTTTTCTTTGTCTGGGAAGGTCTGACATTTGATACGTAGATTACTGCTAGAATAAGAACTATAGCGCTCGCCACAAACCAAGGTTGTGCTTGACCCTTAAACCACATATTGGCCATAGTAGATACAATCAATATTAGTGAAATAGCATAAGCTCTTTTAAACCTTACTAATACACTTATTAGGATTCCAATTAGACTATAGTAGAAAATAAATGCCAAATACATATCTGACTTGGACTCCTTAAATACATATAGGTCGTGGTTCTCTGCCATATTTCTATTAATAGTTTCAACGATAGAGTTATAGATACCTGCGTTGCCATTCATAAATCCATCGAGATTAATTACAACAAAAACTACAGCTATCACCATCTCAATAGCTAGTGTAGCTATAATTATTCTTTTGTTATCCCTCGATATGACTACCTGGGTCAATACTGGTGCGGCAGTACCTAGTGCAAGTAGCCATACCGGAGGGACCGGCAATTGAAAGCTGGTCGCAAAACCAAGCATAACAACTACCGTGATCATTATGCTAAGTAGTACTAATGTAGGAGTCCCAATACTCTTCATATTTTTAATGCCATTAGTGTTAATACGGATTCCATCATTATTTGATTTTAATAGTTTTGCAGCTTTCATTTTTTTACCTTCCTTTCTTTTTGTTTACACTTATATATAGGGGTATTTTTTTGA
>OCTX012240314.1_pt1 | contig 12382 bp, 6 predicted proteins | sample 1539691 | NCBI WGS metagenome assembly OCTX01 (sample SAMN02144231, study PRJEB22623) | gut metagenome | biome: sheep rumen | host: Ovis aries | place: New Zealand
GTCGTCTCTTCGCTGACCAGGATAAAACCATCGAGCAGGTCGGTCTCTTTCAGCCCTTTCGAGGCATGTTTGTCCTTGGCCAGTTCGAGACCCAGATGGGAAGGCAGCACCACGGGCTGGCCCTTGTATGTGAGGGCATAGGTGGGCCTTCCCTGACCATCGACTTCGAAGGTCAGCACGATATTCTTGCTCGGCGATGCCACCTCAGTGGCCAATGCCAATAGCGGTGTCAGCAATGCCGCCAGCAGCCAGTTCAGTCTTTTCATGTCACAAATCAATGTTCAATATACAATATCCTACCTATTTCCCTGTTTAACCAAAATCGTCACTTCACGGTTGAAGTCGTCAGCCGCCATCAGTTGTTCGATGGTGAGATGCATACGGTAGCGCCAGTAGTGGCGTGGATTGGCCGGGATGTTAATACGCTCACCGTTGGGATCAGGGAAGCGCAGTCGCTCATCGATGGAGAGCCAGTCCTGCAGCGACAGCAGACAGAGCATGGCCGGCGACATCAACTGGCGACTGACAATCTCCTTGGCCAGCCAGCCGGGCAGCGGATGAGGAGCCTTGGTCTCCCAACCGCGGCGCAGCGACACGCTGTAGTATTCCTGAGTGCGTTCCTCGTCCTCGTCCCACCACTGGCGCAATGGAGCCATGTCGTGGGTAGAAAAGGTGATGACGCTGCGGTAGGGCGTACGCTTCAGTTTGCCGAAACGCAAAGAGGGGTCTTTCGGCATGGTCTGAATCTCGAGCGACAGGATGCGCAGTTCGTTCATCACCCAGGGCACGCAGTCGGGCACCATGCCCAGGTCTTCAGCACAGCAGAGCATACGGGTGGCCTCGGTCAGGCGGGGCAGTTTCTTCATGGCCTCCTGATACCAGAACTGGTTGTTGCGGCGGTAGAAGTAGTCGTTATACAAACGGTTGAAATGGTCTTTCTGCTCCTCGTCCAGTTCCTCGTAGGCCTGCTGATACTGCACGGCGATGCGGGGATGCCAGCGGTCGTCGCGCTTGTGGTCGACCAGGAAGAGGCCTTCCTTGAAGTCGACGCCATAGGAGGCTATCTCCTCCTTACTCATGCCGAGGGCCGGTGCGAACTGTCCCATCAGTCCCGACTTCTCAGGCACGGGAATCTCCCAGATGCGGAAGAAGCCCAGCACGTGGTCGATGCGATAGGCATCGAAATATTCGGCCATCTTGCGGAAGCGGCGCACCCACCACGAGCAGCCGTCGCGGAGCATCTCGTCCCAGTTGTAGGTGGGGAAGCCCCAGTTCTGTCCGTCGGTAGAGAAAGCATCGGGCGGCGCACCGGCCTGTCCGTTCATATTGAAATAGCGCGGTTCGACCCAAGCCTCCACGCCGTCGCGGCTGATGCCGATGGGGATGTCGCCCTTCAGCACGACCCGCTGCTGACGGGCATGACTATGGGCGGCCCGCATCTGCTGGTCGAGGTTATACTGCACGAAGTACCAGAAGTCGAGCACCTTCTGTTCCGGCTTTGGCAATTTGGCAGGCCACTCGGAGAAGGTGGCGGTGCCGAACTTATCACGGTAGAAGCAGAAGCGGGCGTAGGGCTCCAGCCACTCCTTGTTGCCGTCGAAGAACTTCTGGTAGGCAGCCTGCCGTTTCACCTTGTTCCATTCTTGGCGGAAGATAATCTGCAGGTACTCCATCTTGGCGTTGTTCACCCGTTCGTAGTCAATCTGCGGCAGGGCGTTCAGTTCCCGGCGCAGGGTTTCGAACTGCTGGCGGACAGCCTCATCCTTGATGGGCGGCAACTGACGGAAGTCGGTGTACTGCGGATGGAGGGCATAGATGCTGATGCTGTTGTAGGGATAGGAGTCTTGCCACGTATGGGTCATCGTGGTATCGTTGATAGGCAGGACCTGCAACACATGCTGACCGGTCTTGGCACACCAGTCGACCATCATGGCCAGATCGCCGAAGTCGCCCACACCGAAACTGCCCTCGCTGCGCAGCGAGAAGACGGGAATGACCGTGCCAGCACCGCGCCACGGAGCAATGGAGAACCACGCCTGCTGCAGTTCGTAGACCACCACGTCGCCCTTGTTCATCGACGGCTTGGTCAGCACACGGTTCTCGCAGTTCTCCCAGATGGGGTCGTTGCCGGGCCGGAGAATCAGAAACTTATACTCGGCCCTGTCAGGCAGGTGGTCGGCATTGAGACTGATGACCCACTCGTGGCTCTGGTGTTCGGTCATCGGCAGCGTCTCGCGGGTGCTCCAGCACCCCAGATAGTCGGACGAGCCGACCAAGGCCAGCCGTTCGCCGTTGCGCAACTGAGGGGCGCGCACCTTCAGCCGGATGGTGGTATCATACTCCTTTTTCGTGCTCAACTGCCGTTCGCGAGCCATGACACAGTCGGTGAAGGCCGACGAGTACATATAACTGTCATCGGGCATGTCTATCCAATGGTCGTACACCAGATAGCGGGAGCCTTTGACGGCAGCCAGTTCCAGACGGTGGGGCTCCACCTTCCACTCGTGGCGCACCTCCTTGTCGCCGCGCACCACACTGTAGTAATAGTCGAAATACGACCCGCTGGGTTTGTCACTCGATATCTCTACCGACCAGTGTGCTCCGTCGAGCGTCGACATGGCAAGAGGCATCACAGGCTCGCCGATGACATTCAACACCAGTTGTTCGCCATAACCGGTATTGTACTCCAAATTGAATATTATTTTCATATCGCGTCAGTTTTTAGTTACACCTTATTTATATATATAATATATTAGGCTTTCCTGTCTTTGATGAAGAAGACACACAAAGCCCCTACGACGAGCAAGCCGCCGGCTACCAGCATCATGCCGGTCTGAACGCCGCCGACCGCCTGCAGGATCAAGCCGCCACAAAGGGCTGCCACAATCTGGGGCAGACAGATGGTGCCATTGAACAGTCCCAGATAGGCACCCATGTGCCCATAGCCCTGAAGGGCGTTGGTCACAAACGTGAACGGCATTGCCAGCATTGCTGCCCAGGCACAGCCGATCAGCAGGAAGGGGATGATCTGCAGATACTGTCCGGGACAGAAAGGAATCAACGCAAAACCGAGTCCGCCGAGCAACAGACTGACGGAATAGGCCAGTTTCGCATTGCCGAACCGTGGCAGGAGGGCTGCCCACGCCACACTGCCCATGGCCTGGATGGCATAGAGGATGCCCGTCCAGTTGCCGGCCTCCTGATAGGCCTGCGTCTCGGCGTCGGCGGTGCCCCATACCGTCAGCGAGACGGAGTCGGTCACGTAACTCCACATATAGAGGAAGGCCGACCAGCAGAAGAACTGCACCAAGCCCACACGCCAGAAGGTGGAGGGGGCGTTCTTCAGCAAAATGAACCAGTTGGCCTTGCTCTCTTTCGACGCATCGGCCACACCATTATATTCGGCATACTCCTTGGGCGACCACTCCTTGACCTTCAGCGTGGTGTAGACGACACAGAGTATCAGGATGGCCGCACCGATATAGAACGACCAGACGACGGAGTCGGGCACGATGCCTTTTTCCGCCACATTGCTGATGCCCAGCCAGGCAAAGACAAACGGGAAGACGAAGCCCACCACGGAGCCGGCATTACAGAGGAACGACTGGATGCTGTAGGCTTTCGCCTTCTGCGCCTCGTTGACCATGTCGCCCACGAGCATCTTAAACGGTTGCATCGCCATGTTGATACTCGTGTCGAGCAGCATCAGCATCATAATGCCGAAAAGCATTGTCACACCCAATGTTGTAATAACACCGTACATACCATCCTCTCCAAAAAGCCAGGGTGCGAAATTAAAAGAACCGGCATTGGGCAGCAGGCACATCACTGCCACGGCTACTAAAGCACCGATGAACAGGTAGGGGATGCGCCGGCCGAAGCGGGTCCAGGTCTTGTCACTCAGTGTGCCGACGATGGGCTGCACCAGAATGCCCATCAATGGCGGCAGGAGCCAGAAGAAACTCAAGTCGTGGGGGTCGGCCCCCAGTGTCCTGAAGATGCGGGAGATGTTTGCACTCTGCAGCGCATAGGCTATCTGCACGCCGAAGAACCCGAAACTCAGGTTCCACAACTTCCAAAAACTTAAATTCGGTTTCTGTTTCATATAATTCTAAATTCCTAATTCTCAACTTTCAATTCCTCACCGCGTCGTCCCACGTAATATCAGCCGCGTCCGGACCACGCGCCGCTCTGCCTTGCCCAGCGGGATGGTGCCTTCCACATGGCCGATGAGTACGTTGACAGCCTCCTCGCCTACCCTCACCCCCCGTTGCTCCACCGTGGTCAGCATAGGGTCGGTGGCCACGGCCCGCTCGCCGTTGGTAAACCCGCAGATGCTGATATCCTCCGGCACCCGCAGTCCCATACGCTTCACGGTATAGAGGATGCCGATGGCCGTATCGTCGTTGACAGCGAAGAAGGCATCGGGATAGCGGTCGCCATCGAACATGAGGGGTGTCATCAACTCAGCATCGGCACGGTTGTCGCAGATGCGGGTCAGCGCCTCGTCAAAAGGCAGTCCGTGCTTCAATAGCGCATCCTTATAACCATTGAAGCGGTTCTTGGCTATCTCCAGGTTCATCTGCGAACCGAAATAGACGATGCGCCGACAACCGGTCTCTATCAGATGGCTCACGGCATTGAAGGCGCCCATATAGTCGTCGACCACCACCCTGCTCGCATTCACGCCGGTACATATCCTGTCATAGAAGACGAGGGGCACGCCGGCATCGATGAGCCGCTGGAAATGTTCATAATGATGGGTATCCTTGGCCTGCGAGACAATGATGCCGCACACCTTATTCTCATAAAAAGACTGACAGAGACGCACCTCCCGCTCATACTGCTCGCCGCTCTGGGCCACCATGATACGGTAGCCACGGGCCTCGGCCTCCTCCTCGATGCCTTTCAGTATGGTCATGAAATAATAGTGCACCAGTTCCGGCACGATCACCCCGATGACCTTCATCGGCTGCACCCGGCTATGGCGCAACGACTCGGCGATGACATTCGGCGTGAAATGGTGCTCCCGGGCAAAAGCCTTCACCCGCTCCCGCTGCTCTTGCGAGATGTTGGGCGAGTCTTTCAGAGCACGCGAAACGGTAGCCACAGAAACGCCCAGTTCCCGTGCTATATCTTTCATTGTCAGTACCGGTTTCTCGTTCATAGGTGGCTTTTAGTTTCGATTGCAATGCAAATGTAGGCAAAACATTTTTATTCTGTCATCGGATACTCCATTTATTAACTCCGAACGGAATGCAAACGATTGCACTAACATAATAACGCTTTTTTACAAAATAAATTACAACGAAGCCAAATAAAACCTAACTTTGCACCGGTAAAAAAGGCTAACAATGCCAATAACGAATTAAAATACTAACTAATATTAACTCTAATTAAATGCAATGATGAAGCAGGTAAACATTAAATTACCATTCAGGATGCTGGCCCTCATCATGGGCTTGTTCCTGTCTGTGGGAGCCTTTGCACAAATCACTGTGAAAGGCCATGTGAAAGATGCTGCCGGCGAGGCCATCATCGGTGCTACCGTACGAGTGCTGGGCACCCAGACCGCTACGCTGTCCGACTTCGATGGTAACTTCACCGTACAGGCCAACCAGGGAGCCGATCTGCAGGTGACCTACATGGGTTATCAGGCAGCCACGGTGAAAGCCGCTCCCAGTGTGGTGATCACCCTCCAGGAGGATGCCGCCATTCTGAACGATGTGGTGGTCATCGGTTACGGCCGCGCCAAGAAGAGCGACCTGACGGGTTCGGTGACAGCCATCAAGCCCGACGAGATGAGTCATGGCTTGCAGACCAGTGCCGACGACATGCTGAACGGCAAGGTTGCAGGCGTGAACATTATTAATGAAGGTGGTGCGCCGGGTGCCGGTTCGAAGATCCGCATCCGTGGCGGCTCATCGCTGTCGGCCAGCAACGACCCGCTATATGTGGTCGACGGTCTGCAACTCGACCCTGCCGGTGTTGCCGGCATGAACCCCCTGGCATCGATCAACCCGAACGACATCGAGTCGTTCACCGTGCTGAAGGATGCCTCGGCCACCGCTATCTATGGTAGCCGTGCCTCTAACGGTGTGATCATCATCACCACCAAGAAAGGCAAGGCCGGACAGAAAGTCAAGGTGTCGTACAATGGCAATATCTCCATCGCCACCAAGAAGAAGACCCTCGACGTGTTCGACGGTCCCGGTTTCCAGAATTTCGTGAAGGACACCTTCGGTGAGGACAGTCCCGAATACGGTCTGCTGGGCTATACCGATGCCAACGGCAACAAGCAGTATGCCAACACCGACTGGCAGGACGAGATCTATCGTACCGCCGTCTCTACCGACCAGAACATCACCCTCACCGGCAGTGTCGCCAACATGCCCTACCGTGTCTCTGCCGGTCTGACCGGACAGACCGGTATCGTCAAGTCGACCTACTTCAAGCGCTACACCACCAGTTTCAACCTGGCTCCGGTATTCTTGAAGGACCACCTCCGGCTGAACATCTCCGGTAAGATCATGTGGGGTAACCGCCGCTGGGACAATGGTGCCGTCGGTGCAGCAGCCTATATGGACCCCACCAAGCCCATCCACATGGACCAGCCGATGTACCGCCAGTACTTCAACGGCTACTACCAATGGGCAAAGCCCGGCGACTTCCCAAGCGATGCCAACTGGGCGCATGCCTGGGACGGCAATGCCACAGCCAACCCCGTGGCACTCGTTGAGAACAACGGTACCATCCAGAAGACCAACACCTATCAGGGTACCATCAGTGCCGACTATGCCATCCACGGCTTCGAAGACCTCCACGTGCTGGTCAGCATGGCCGGCAACCTGACCAAGGGTACGCAGACCACGCAGAACAGCCCCTACACCACCTCCAGTTACTACTACGGCTGGGACGGCTGGAGCAAGAACGAGAACTACAACTACATCTTCAACGCCTTCCTGCAGTACTCCAAGGAACTGAAGAAGGATGTGCACAACATCGATGCACAGGTGGGCTACGAGTGGCAGCGCTACCATGCCTGGAGCGACAACTGGGGCTACGGACTGATTCCGCAGACGGCTTCCGTCGATGCCGGTGAGCGCTACAACGAGCCGACCGGCATCACCGAGTGGAAGACGGAGAACCGCCTCCGCTCTTGGATCGGTCGTGTGAACTACACGCTGCTGAACCGCTATCTCTTCACCTTCACCATGCGTGCCGACGGTTCGTCGCGCTTCTCGAAGGGCAACGAGTGGGGCTACTTCCCCGCTGCCGCCATCGCCTGGCGTGTCAACGAGGAGCCGTTCCTCCGCGATGTCAACGCCATCAGCGACCTGAAGGTCCGCCTGACCTATGGTAAGACCGGTCAGCAGAACATCGGTTACGACTTCTACTATGTGCCGGCCTATACCGCCAACTACAACCATGCCTACTACGACCTCTTCGGCAACGGACAGACCGTGCGCCCCGGTGTCTACAACAACGACCTGACATGGGAGAAGACCACCACCTACGATGCCGGTTTCGACCTCGCCCTGTGGAACAACCGCTTCAGCCTGAGTGCCGACTGGTACTACCGTAAGACCACCGACCTGATCAACAATATCTATGTGCCGGCCGGTGCCAACTTCGCCGCACAGATGTCCGGTAACATCGGTGAACTGCACAACACCGGTGTCGAACTGCAGACCATCGTACGCCCCATCGCCACAAAGGACTGGAACTGGGAGGTGACCTACAACTTCACCTATAACAAGAACAAGATCGACGACCTGGCCTCCGACCTTGTCGAGCATGGCGGCATCGGCATGTCGAAGAACGGCATGGCCTACCAGACCGGCCACTCGTCCAGTGCTTTCTATGTCTACAAGCAGGTCTACGACAACAACGGCAATATCATTCCCCACACCTTCGTCGACCGCAACGGCAACGGCACCCTCGACAGCGACGACCGCTACTTCTACTACCATGCCGACCCCGACGTCACCATGGGCCTGGGCTCGAAGGTGACCTACAAGAACTGGGACTTCAGTTTCAACTCGCGTGCCAACTTCGGCAACCATGTGTTCAACCACAACATCAACGGCACCTATATCAGCAGCCAGGGTCTGGGCTCTACGCTCAACTTCATGCACAACATCCCCACGCTGGCACTGAAGTACGGGCTGAGAGATGCCTCCGACGCACAGGTGTCGTCAGACTGCTGGATACAGAATGCCTCGTTCTTCAAGATGGACAACATCACGCTGGGCTACTCGTTCGACCATCTGCTCGACGCCAAGATCAGCGGCCGACTCTATGCCACCGTGCAGAACGTGTTCACAATCACCAACTACGAAGGCCTCGATCCTGAAATCCAGAGCGGCATCGAGGACAACATCTATCCTCGTCCGTTCACCACTGTGCTGGGCGTGAATCTGAACTTCTAATCCGACCTTAATGACAAAAGGAGTATAATATTATGAATATAAAAGGTATTAAGAATACGATGGCTGTGGCCATGATCGGCATCGCTACACTGTGCTTCACGGCATGTTCCGACGATGCGCCTGTTTTCGGTGGTTCGTTGCATCCCGACAACCCCAACCCACAGCAAACCACTGATGCCGACTACGACGGCATCCTGAACAAGATCTACGGCAACCTGGCCCTGACAGGCCTGACCGGCCCTCACGGCAGCAGCGACCTGCCCAGCGACATCGACGAGGGTATGTCGGTGTTTATGCGTGTCGTCTGGTATGCCAACGAGTTGCCGTCCGACGAGGCCCTCTGCGCCTGGCTGAGCGACGGTGGCATCCCCGAGTTCAACCGTGGCACGTGGAGCGACTCCCACCCCCTGCTCCGTGGTATCTACTACCGCTGCATGTTCGGCATCACGCTCTGCAACTTCTTCCTCGACAACGCACCGTCGTCGCTCGAAGAGTATTCGACGAAAGTGGCTGAAGTCCGTTTCATGCGTTCACTGTACTATTTCTACCTGATGGACATGTTCGGCAACCCGCCGTTCATCACCCATGTCTCTTCCGATGCCCCTGTCCAGGCTTCCCGCCAGGAAGTGTTCACCTTCATTGAGAAGGAACTGAAGGACATCATCGGCGAGGGCGAAGGCAGCGATGTGCTGGCTCCTGCCGGCAGCGTGAAGTATGGCCGTGCCAATGTCGTTGCTGGCTATATGCTGCTGATGCGTATGTATCTCAATGCCGAGGTCTACACCGGCACGGCCCGTTGGGAAGATGCCCGCACCTATGCCGAGAAGGCCATCAACTCCGACTACACCCTGTCGACGACAGCCAAGAACGGCTATAGCGGCTATCAACTGCTGTTCATGGGCGACAACGACACCAACGGTGCCCAGCGGGAGATTGTGTTCCCCATCTTGTTCGACGGCGAGCGCACCCAGAGTTGGGGCGGCGTGTTCCTCAGTGCCGGTATGGTCAATGCCAACGACATGGCTGCCTATCCCATCGGCATCAGTGCCAACTGGGGTGGCATCCGCGCCAAGAAATACTTCGTCGAGAAGTGGTTCGCCAATGGCGACCTGCCCACAGGCACACCGGCCGACATGATCATTGCCGCCGGCGACGACCGCTGTCTGCTGATGACCCAGGGCCACGAACTGGAAATCAACACCGAGGACAAGTTTGAGGAGGGCATAGGCTATGTGAAGTTCCTCAACACCCATGCCGACGGCACCAATGCCCACAATGCCGACCATACCGACTACGACTTCCCGCTCTTCCGTCTGGCAGAGGCCTACCTGACCTATGCCGAGGCTGATGCCCGTCTGAACGGCGGTAATGTCAGTGCTAACGGTCTGACCTATATCAAGGCCCTCCGCGACCGTGCCCATGCCAACAGCAACATCAACGTCTTCACCCTCGCCGACATCGAGGACGAGTGGAGCCGTGAGTTCGGTTTCGAAGGCCGTCGCCGTATGGACATGGTACGCTTCGGCAACTTCACCGGCACCAGCCGCATCTGGATTGGCGGTACGGCCGCCGGCGGTACCATGTCGGCCTATCGCAACATCTTCCCCTTGCCTTCAAGCGACCTGATTGCCAACCCGAACTTGAAGCAGAACCCCAATTATTAAGTCCGTATTAAATCATCAAGAATATGAAACAGTTAAATATATTAGCGCTCACAGCATTGGTAGCCTGCACTGCCTGTTCGACGGACCGCGACGAGAATCCGGTTCTGTCCGTTCCCTCTGATGGCAGTTTCGCACTCTATGCTCCGGGCATCACGGCCAACACCATCGACCTGGACCACTCCAGCAGTCTGACCTTCAAGGCCGACCAGCCCAACTACGGCTACACCGCTCCTGTCATCTATATGATGGAATTTGCAGCCTCCGAGGATGGCAGCAACTGGTCTGCCTGGCAGGCCACCGAGACCAGCAACGAGAACCCGCTGGCTATCACCGTTCCCACCAAAGAGATAGCAGGAGCCGTCACCTCCGCTCTGGTCGAACTGGGCCGCGAAGAAGCGGAGTTCCCCCTCGAGGCCAGGGTGAAGGCACGCATCCACGCCTTCCTCAGAGGTCTGGAAGAGTCATCGTCTATCTATTCGACGGAAGCCCTCTTCACCGCTACCACCTCTTATGTATTGCCGCCGGTACCTCTGCAGCAGTTCTATATGGTTGGTGCAGTAGTCAACAACTGGGACGAGTTGTCCTCGCTGACTGCCCTGCTCTATCCTGAGGGCGGCGATGTCTACACCTACACCACGAAGTTCACCGGTGCATGGGATCTGAAGATATGGACTGAGGAAGACGCTCTTACGAAGAACTGGTCTGCCGCCTATGGTTGCATCGTCGATGGCGACAACGCTCCTCAGGGTGCTATCGTCAATACCGACGGTCAGGCCATCGCGTCGCCGACGGCCGAGTACTACACCTTCACCTTCGACAAGCACCACATGAGTTACTCGTGGACCAAACTGGACGAACAGGCTCCTACAGAGTACACCTCGATCTCGCTCATTGGCAACTTCAACGACTGGGCTGGTGATGTCGACATGACACAGGTGACACCTCACAACTGGTATGTCGAGCACACCTTCACCACCGACGATGTAGAGTTCAAGTTCCGTGCCAACCATGCCTGGGACATCAACTGGGGTGCTGCCTGGACGGTCAGCGGCGAGCAGTTTGCTGCCGTCGGCGTGGGCGGTGGCGACAACATCAAGTGCGCCAAGGGCACCTACCGCTTCTATATCAACGACATCACCAACAAGATGTGCGTCGTTCCTGTTGAGTAATTGTATTAACAAAAAAGATCAGAACAATGAAAAAGTTATCAATATATGTGATGCTCGCTTTTGCGGGTTTGTTCATGACCGCTTGCGGACTTGAAGATAACGAATTCGCCGGTCTGAAGAAGGCTGAAGCCGAGGGTGCCATCGTGGTGCCCGGCTTCACCGCCGGTCAGTTGGGAGTGATTGACCTCAACACGGTAGAGGTGAGCGAAGCACTCGACGTGCAGGCCTTCACCGTGCCGGAGACCGCCCTGCCGGCAGGTGTCGTGCTCTCCAAGGGCGAAATCGTGTTTGACGACGGCACCGTGCTCAACACCACTGTCGACGGCAAGGTGTCGGGACAGGCCCTCTCTGAATATGTCGCTTCCATCTACGGTCTTCGTCCCGAGGCTCGCACCGTCAACGGACTGGTGCTCCTCTATGCCCTCCAGAACGGTGCTGCCGTCAAGATCAATGCCGGCGAGATCGACTTCCAGGTGGTGCCCAAGGCTCCCGTCATCGAAGATGCCTACTACTTCACCGGCACGCTCAACGGCTGGGACAACAGCAATACCGACTATGAACTGAGCAACGGCGGTCTCGACCCCTACGAGAACCCTGTGTTCACCATGCGTCTTCCTGCTCCTGAGGATGGCGGCGACATCGAATTCAAGATTACGCCTGCCTCGAAGATTGGCACCGGCGACTGGAGTGCCTGCTTGGCCAGCAATGGCGAGGGTAAGTTTGCCTACAACAATGGCGGCGACGGTGGCAACCTCAAGATCACGGCCGTAGCAAATGCCGTGTTCTACAAGGTCACGTTCAACATGCTCGACTTCACCTATTCTGCCGAGGCTGTCTTTGCCACGCCAGAGACCTGGTATCTCGTCGGCAGTTGCATCGGCGACGGCTCATGGGGCAACAATTCTCTCGACAATATCGGAACATCTCTGTTCCCGCTGGCATCTCTCGGCGACGGCATAATAGCCTATACCGGCTACTTCACCACCGACGGCTTCAAACTCATTAAGACACCTGGCTCATGGGATGACCAGTGGGGTCAGGGTACCAACGGCTACGTGAAGAATGATGGCGGTTCGGGCAACATCACCGTGCCTTCAGCAGGCTGGTACACCGTGAC